>JAESGV010000564.1_pt1 | contig 16380 bp, 16 predicted proteins | sample 9269781 | NCBI WGS metagenome assembly JAESGV01 (sample SAMN15741586, study PRJNA653496) | algae metagenome | isolation source: Tildeniella torsiva UHER 1998/13D and co-occurring heterotrophs from... | place: Slovakia: Slovak Paradise National Park, Hrabusice, Kosice Region | collected 2000-01-01 | reverse complement strand
GTCGTTTAAAGATTCTACAACGTCACGATGCCAAATTTTCGTTCCGTACAAACGTGCCATCAAGTCCAACACCAGTTATTAAACGCGTCGAACAAAAAGCACAAGGATTCACAATCAACCCAATTACTGGTCTCAAACAAGGTGCAAACACCAATCTACGCATGGACAGTCCTGCAGTAGAAATAGGTCCTCCATTGAGCGCACCTACAGATCCACTAAAAGAGATTGAACAATTGGCCAATTTGAGAGACAGAGGAATTCTTACAGAAGAAGAGTTTAGAATCAAAAAGAAAATGTTACTTGGACTTTAAAAAATTATTTTTTTAATTTGGCGGACTTCCACGTGCGTAACCAATCTTTTTCTGTTTGTATGTGATTTTTGCGAACGTATTTAGCGACACTACGTTCGAAATCTTCTACAGTGAAGCGACTTGTTAAACGAACGACAAATCCTTCTGGACCTGTTTCTCCCCCTACAACAGATTCTTTTTTGCTCATTCTATCGTTCATCCAGTTCTCCATTTCTTTCATAGAGTTGAAAGTACCACGGAATAGTTCTGGAACGTGTGGAATACCTAAAGTATTTGTGGCATAGTCTGTGACTTCATCCCAGCTCCACCATTCTCTACCGTCTTCAAGTACTGCGAATAAATAGAAGTAACTTTCCAACGAGTTGTATGTAATTGAGTGAATACCAAACATGTTTTCTCCGAATAGTGCCAAATTATCGTCTACGAGGAATTTAAATTGCGAATAATTCTGTTTAACTGCAGAGAAACTTCCATGTGTTGCTTCGCTTTTTACACTACGTGCATATACACTACCACGGAAGAGTTGACAGTTACCACCGTCTAGTTTTTCTGTTATTACTACTTCTTTGCCGACAAATAGTTTTGAGGCTGCGTTTGCGTCCAACATGACGTCGTCATCGAAGACACATGGTGAAAACGGCAAGTGTTGTGTTTTAGGGTATTTGGATGGACCGTCAGTCATAGTTCTGTTATATCTTGTCAAATTCGAACTGCGCTGCGAACACCCAACCAGTAAGTTGACAGAAGAAACATTATTTCTTTACAACAGGTGGTTTCTTCTTATCTTTCTTGTCAGCAGTAGGGTCTACCGTCTCTAAAAGAACATTGAGCTTCGAAATGAGGTCATCTTTCTTAACATCAAAATCTGCTTGTACATTTGCTCGTAACCACTCTGCGATTCCTAACAGATCTTCAGAGAGCTGTGGTCCAAAATCAACATCAGCTTTTACAGCTTCTTCATGTACTAACTGTGCTTGTTCTCTTTCGAACCGTAGCCTTTCCTCATTAGCTATCTTATCCCGTTCCTGTTGCTCTTTATCCTCTTGTGCTTTTAGTATAGCTGCATCATATGCTTCTTTCGTTTGCATAGATTTAAGAGGTATAACAGAAGCAGAAGTATCTACAAGTAACTCGTACCGTTGTACATCCTCAATTTGTTCGTAATTAAAAACAAAATTGTACAATGAGTGATGCCGAATAACGTCGTTCAGAATATGTTCCGCAATATCGTGTATGTCTTGAATTGAAAATACAACTGCTGTTTCTCTTTCCGATTGTACATCTTCAATATTTACATCTTGGTCAGTATTTGTTGCTTGGGACTCTGTTCGTTGAACGCTGTCTACTCGCGACTGCACTCTCGGTGTTGATGCTACATCTTGAGTAAACTTGAATAAATTTGACGTAATTAGGTTCTTGATTTCGTCACTACTTTGATTTGCTGCTATTTGCTTGATTATCTCATCCATCAAAGCCATAAACTTAACTGTCTTTTTTAAAGTTAACGAATACTCTTTAGCAAAGCTTATTATGAGTAAGCGGTAGAGCTAACGTACTTTAGATGACTGATGAAATAATCAAACAGAATTGATGTTCTTTTGTTCGATAAGTAGTCATCCATTTTCATATCTTTCGAAAGGGTTGATAGTAATTCGTTTTGGTTTTGTATCGCGCGACATTTCACTACGAAGTCAGCGTCCGTAAACGATTTTGGTTTTCGCTCTTGCTCCAAATCTGATAACCGTTTTTGTTCTAGTCGTTCAGCTTCAAGTTGCTGCTGTTTTTCGAGCTCTTCTTTTTCATCTACTTTTGCTGTTTTAGCTTTAACATTGGTAGCTTTTTTCGGTGATGTTGCAGTCTTTGGAGGCATAATTTAAACCAAAATTACTACGCTATTGCACAGTGATGTTTTAGGTGCTCTTGTAAGCTTCTTGAATTGGGTTGACCACGCAAATAGAAATGCAAAAAGACCTCTCTTGGTACATCAGTTATTATCGTTTCAAACTCAAGCAATTCGGCAAAAATTATTGGAAATCCTTGCTGAAGATAGCCGTGTGGCTCACGCTGTTTTATGTTTGCAAAAAGTTAGAATTCCTAGTTATATTTTTTATAGCTACCGCAATTTATCTCATTTTCACGAACTTGGATTATAGCGGTAAAAAGAGCGAGCATTCGGCGTACAGTGTTTTCAATAAGGGATTCAAACCAATAGCAGGAACGTTCTCAGCGGAGAGTATGACAAACGCACCAAAGTACCGAACGTAAACCTATTACTGTTAGATAGCATACTTGTACAATCCATATGTAAGGATCTAATGAGTTCGACTGTAAAGCTCCTGTTCACCAAATGCCTAAATTTGTTGCGAAATATTTTAAAAGTCTTGATACGTATTATTCTTTTATTAGCCATTTGGCGCCCTTCGAAATTAAAATACAAAGGACTGCCCTTCATATGTAATTAATTGTTCAAGCAGTGACGTAATACGGTTGACCAGCAAAGCGTGTTACATAAAGGGGCGAGCAATATATGTGCAAGGAATAAACTATTTTCACAAACAATATTATGCAGTCAATTGAACAACTCACAAAATGCATGAAGTGCTATAACCTGCTCTTCAGACCTGTTAGTTTAGAAAGGTGTGGACATACGTTCTGCACACACTGTTTTTACGAGTTCATGAAGAAACAAAACGCCAACGTGATTACCTGCCCGGTTCCTGGATGTCAATGCTTTGTTCGTTCAAGACCAGTCCCAAATCTAGCTGTAACACAGCTAATAACCATGGTAGAGGCTGGACTGCCAATAGAACAGAAACTCGTTCGAAATATATACAAAGAAATGATCTTGTCGTCAGAATCTGACGCTGCAAAACGATACTCTATGCAAGCAGAGGTGAAAAAGCTCAATGGAGTAAAATTTATGGATATATTGCAGGATTGGCCGGACCACTTGAGAATTGGCTTCATTCACTATCTATCCAATACGTATGGCGAATTGAGAAAATCTGTATGTAAAAGTGTTGGATTTAGTACTGAGTTGGTTAAATCGGCTACTCAGGAACAATTGTTTACTATGTACAAGAATTTGGATATGATACTACCACAGTACGTAATGTACAGCGAAAACAACACATTGTGCGATGATTTTGAATTGGGAAGATCAAAATTAATACAATTCTTAGAATAATTAAATCGTTCATGTGAGTTTTGGTTCTACAAACGCTTCGTATTTTGTTAGTATAGCCGAATTCTGTGGTAGTTCTACATCTTTTTCTCGCTCTTCTTGTATTGTACTATCTCCCACAATGTACACTCTTTCACTCTTCTTTCGTTTGTACACGAGAACAGCTACGATTAGCACTGCAACTGCTGTTGCTGCGCCAATTGCAATTACAGCAACTATTACACCAGCTACAATACCAATTGTAGATGATGAGTTACTTTGTACATTTGGTGAGCTGGTAGAGCACGCCGAGCCAACACATGCAACACCTACTTGCTTTACACTAACTGACATGATTTCTGCAGTATCCATGACTTTTCTTGCCTTGAGTTTTGTAGCACTAGACGATTGAGATAGAACAATACCAAAAGGCTCCGAGAAGAACTGATTTGGTACAAAATTTGTCAATGCCATACTAGTATCACAAATCTTTGTGTCACGTTGCTCATTGTACAGTTCACTGGATAGAATCCACCCACTACCTGTTTGGTTCACCCCAACTTCTAGTCGGTACACTACACCAAGCGAAAATGAACATGCACTAGTCTTTCCTAGAGGTAGAAAAGGCAACTGCGAGACACTAATCGTTTTTGTTTTTGTGATAGGTGCAATACTAAGCGAAGAAACAATATATTTTGTAGGTGACGCTTTCATCCATAACTCGATCACATTTCCTGATGTAGTTGTCAGTCCTATACTAAAGGTCGTAAAACCAATTTTTCCTTGCATATCGAACCCATTTCCTTGTGTGGATAACTGTCTACGTGAAGATGTAGATGCATTAAAAGAACTTGAGATAACAAGTGGTGTAGAGGTATCGTTAAGAAGTGAACCAAGATCGTCAGGTAGGATAACTGTCGGTATGGTTGGTTCAGGAGTTTCTGAGGGTGTATTTGATGGTGTCTCTGTGGCGTTTGTTGGAGAGGGTGTTGTTGTAGATGTAGTTGGTGCTTGAGTTGTAGGAGCAATTGTCGTGGTAGTTGGTGCCATTGATGTAGTTGTAGCTTTAGGTGTTGTAGTGGGTGTGCTTGTTGTTGTTGTTGGGGTAGCCGTAGTTGTAATTGTTGGCGCTACCGTTGTAGTAGGAGCCACAGTTGATGTAGTAGGAGCCATGGTTGTAGTTGTTGGTACTGGTGTCGTAGGCGATGGTGTTGGCGTAACTGTTGTAGTTAATGCAACAGTTGTAGTAGTAGGAGCAATGGTAGTGATAGTAGGAGGTGTAGTTGTTGTAGTAGGAGCAATCGTAGTTGTGGTTGGAGCTATTGTTGTCGTTGGAGCAGCTGTAGTAGTAGGTGTAACAGTGGTAGTAGTTGGCGCTAACGTTGGCGTAGCTGTTGTAGTTGGTGCAACAGTAGTAGGAGCGACAGTAGTGGTAGTAGGAGATATAGTTGTAGTAGTGGGCGCTACAGTAGTAGTCGGAGCGATTGTTGTCGTAGTTGGTGCTACCGTGGTGGTTGGAGCTAACGTTGTGGTAGGTATAGCAGTTGTAGTTGGTGGCAGTGTTGTTGTTGGAGATGGTGTTGGTGTTTCTGTTGTAGTTGAAGCAGGTGCAGTAGGAGTTGGTGTTTCTGTTGTTGTTGGTGCACCTGTCGTAGTGGTAGGAGTTACAGTGGTAGTGGGTGTCATCGATGTAGTAGTGGGCTCTTGTGTTGTAGTAGGTGCTAATGTTGTGGTCGTTGTTGGAGTAGGTGACGGTGTATCTGTGGTTGTTGGTGGAATCGTAGTAGTAGTAGTAGGAGCATCAGTAGTAGTTGGAGTAGGAGTTTCAGTAGTGGTTGGCGCTATAGTGGTAGTTGTTGGTGCTAACGTTGTCGTTGGAACATCAGTAGTAGTTGTAGGTTCAGGAGTAGTGGTTGGAGCAACTGTAGTGGTAGTTGGCTCGGGAGTTGTAGTTGGAGTCAAAGTGGTAGTAGTTGGCTCAGGTGTCGTTGTTGTAGGTTCTGGCGTGGTAGTTGGAGCTACAGTTGTTGTTGTTGGTTCTGGAGTAGTTGTTGGAGTTATAGTGGTAGTTGGCTCGAGTGTCGTTGTTGTAGGTTCTGGAGTAGTAGTTGTAGGTGCTACTGTTGTAGTAGTTGGTTCTGATGTCGTCGTGGTTGGTGTCGGTGTCGGTGTAGGTGTAATAGTATACATAGGTACATACGTCGCATTGCAACTAGCAAAAATAAAGTACCGATTCGCTCTTTCTGAGACCAATGGCGTTAACCCTGCTTTTCTGTACGCATCGTTCAGTACTATCCCATTACCTGTCTCTGCAACACCTAACTGATAATATGAATTATCTCCCCATGCAATAATCCTACCCAAACTAGTGACCACATATGAGTTCCAATACGAAGCAACGACTTTGGTTATATTTTCATTACTTTGTTTCCAAGTTGCCGGTAACGTAACACTTGAGAACGCTGTCCTTGTTAGCGTAGAATTTTGACCTAACAAATTCCTATACACTCCTGATATATTATTTGCTCCAATTCCTTGTATTGTACCATCGGTAAAGAGTACAAAACCATGGTACTGAGATGTCGATACATCAAGTATAACTTTGGAACCAAAGTTTGTTGTGTCAACTAGTGGTATCATACTCAACAGAAAATCATATGATCCCCAATAGATCAATGAATTTACAGTTGCCATAACAAACACTGATTTACCACCAGCTGTAAACTTGGTAATGTTCCTGCCATTGAATAATGTCATTACTACTGGTGACAATGTTTTTCGGTAGTTTGGAATGTAACCATAGGCTACATCGCCATTTTGATAAAACATGTTATCACCTGTGGAGTAGATCTTTCCATTGGAAGCGACAACATAAGAATTGTACATTGATACGTCTATTAGACTTACAGATGCGTTTCCTAGTATCGACAAGTTGACCGAAACAGGTAGACTAGAGTCTGTTGTTGAATTAATACCTAACTATAGAATGTCAACAATGCATGAGTAAACATACTTGTCCTAGTGAGTTACTACCCCACGAAACCACATCATTTGTAACAAGCATCGCTAAACAATGATCGGTACATCGGACAGATGTCACAGCCGTCGCTAAGGACACTAGCACCGGTACTGTTACTATATTGGTGTTTCCTATTCCCAATCTACCGTTAGCATTACTTCCCCAGCTATACAGCTTTCCAGATGAGGTACGCACTACCGAATGTACATCACCACTTGTTAGCTCTACAATGTCACTATCGACATTGACGTTAACTTGTGATGTATAGTTTCTACTTGTATTGGTGTAGTCACCCAAATTGTATTGTGCGTTGTAGCCAATACCAAACAGTACCGGCGACGAACAGTTCGAAACAACGTTAACAAGTGCGATACCATTAGAAGGTGTCAACATTGTGACATTTGTAGGGGTGTTACAAACACCCATAAATATAGTATTATAGTTTGATCGCACAAAAGGCGCTAGAACTGGGTAAGATGTTGGTTCTGCGTTAACAACATTTGGTACCCATACTTGCGCAGTTACAGTACCATTTACTGGCCAATTCTTAATGCCTATTGTGTTGTACGGATCTACAGTACCCCATGCCAATACTCTACCATAGTTTGTCGTTACAATCGCTGGACTCAGTGCTGATACGATTGATGATATTGTTTCTCCTAGTAGCAACACTCTATCAGGTGCTGTAATACGCATAAACGTGTAAAAAGAAGCTGTTTTCGCTTCGTTTAAAACCATATAGGCTATTGTTAGTAGATGAGGTTACTAACTTACTTCCTGGACCTGTTCCCCATATTGTACCATCAGAGCATAGCAGCATAACAATATCGCTAGCTAACATATCTACAATCGTTCTTCCAGATAAAACATTAGTTGTTGTGATCTGTGTAGGTACTAGTGTTTGGGCAAATGTACTCACTAAACCGTACCCATGAAAAAACAATGTACCATCCGTATTCAGGTATACTGCTATGAATGTTGTCACTATTAGCTTTAGAATTGATTTGTTTGCCAAATCAGTCATTGTAATAATTGTAGGTACATATACAGGAGAAGTTCCACCATTTCCGAGAACTCCATTATTACCAGATCCCCATCTAACATGTGTTAGTGTGACTGACGTGACATACGAGTATACATTTCCATTAGCGGCTACTAATACTCCAAATCCATTACCCATACCAAGTTTCGAAACTACTGTGCTGTTTCCAATGTTTGTTTTTAGAACAGAAATAGGAGTAGTAACATAACCAGAATTTGCGGTGCCATCACCGAAATTGCCTGTATTTTGGTAACCCCAACTAATGATAAGCATAAAAGATTAATACTTACGCTGATATCGACTCGTCTGCGTGAACGGCCATACACGCGGCAGTATTGAACCCGCATTTTATCATTCGTATCGATTTACCACTGAAACGAGTAAGATCTATTGGTACTATGCCATAAACAGTGGCTGCAGAGCTCGCACTCTGCAATAATCTATTTGCGTTGTTGCCAAAACTGAAGAGTTATTACATAGTGAGTATGTACCTGTAGAATGCTCCTGTACTAGTTCTTATATATGATGAAATACTAGCAGGACCAGGTATTAACTCTGCGATTGTACCATTTGTTATTGTACTGGTATTCATGGGAGTAAATTCTCTTTTGTCAACAGAGGGAATGGCACCGTCACCAAGGCACTGGCAAGCAGCGTTAATACCTTGGGCGTACCATTTGGAAATAGGAATGGTTGTACATACGTTGGTTGGCACAGGATCGGCCGTCGGTGTCAAGCAAAAAGCAACTGAAGCAATGAAGAGAACTGCTAAATATCTTCTCATCAGTGCTACAGTTTTTTGCCGCGATATTCGAAAATGGTTCTGTTATCTATGCCCTACCAATAGTTCTTGCACTTATTTTTTACCATTTCTGCGGGCGTTCACGACACACTGTTTGGCAGAAAAATTTGACAGTAACAGTTGTAAACATGGCTACAAGTTTATTAGCATATTCAAGATTCTTGTTAACATGTTCAGCCCTTCCTGCTTTCCACTCTGGAATAATCTCCACAACAGATCTTGGTCTTGATGCGTAGAGCAGTATGGAAAGATATCATACGCATGAGAAATAGCGCGTAACCTGACAGTGTCATCAAAGTGCATTAAACATTCCAAGTATTTGGGTATTATCTCTTTGGCTAACAATGGATAGTGTCGTAGAGTTTGTAACAACAATCGATAGGCGATCAATGCATTCTCAGTCAATAGTTGATCGCATAGTTGGTGTACGACATATGGTAGTATATCGTGTTTCGATTGTTCTAGAGATTCCAACATTCTAGTTGACATGTTCGCTTGAACTTGGGTGATTCTCTCTAGTGGTGGTTTCTCAGGTATAGACACTCCAAAATATGTTTCTATCGCTTGAATAAAGTTTCTATGCTTTAAAAGATACGCTACAGCCCGTTGACTCTCAAATCCTTTCAAAAAGATCAAAAATTGTTGAATGTACTCTTTGATTTGCAATTGTTCGTCGGAATCTTCCATAGGATTCATAGGCACATGCATGAGTTCTGTTTTGATGTACAAAAAGAACTTTTCTAGCAACGCAGAAAGGATATCCAGGTGGTTAAACAGTTCTGGTCGAGTAGCGTCTAAAATCTCTAATACTTGTGCGTATCGTCGCATCGATCCATCCGTAATGACTTCCACCGCTGTGTCAATATCACTATTTCCAGGTGTAAGAATTGCAGTCGCTGTTTTGATGTATCGACAAACAATTAACGGATATTGTCTGGCATACTTGCACATTAGGGATTGAGCAAAATCACTAATATCTCTATTCGCGTCAGTCATTTTCAATATCAAAGCATGTAAGAACACTTCAATCTTTGGTGCATATAGAATTCTAAATAGTTAGTTGTGTGAAATGAACATACTTTTCTGGTGTAGGGAAATCCTGTGGTGATAAAGAATATAGGTATTGTACAAGTGATGAAGATTCTCCTAATGCTTCTATCAATGCGATTCTATTTTTCTTCTTTTGTTCCAAATCAATATCCAATATAGATTTGGGAAGTATAGAATCCAATAATAGTACTAAAAACTCTGGTTTTTCTTTCATAATACTTTCCAGTTTTTGTTCTTGAATAATTTTTCCTAATTGTTGAACAAACTTTTCATCAATTTGCATTCCCTCCACAGTATTGAGAACTGTTCCAACGAATCCTAGTCCATTCATAGTTAACATTTCTGGAATACTTTGTTTGAGTTGATGAGAGTCACGATGTTGCATCATGAGTGTTAACAGGTATGGATCGTCATTCTTGCGTAGTGTTTGAGTTAACACACTTGGATCGTGATTTGAAATTAAATCGGCGATAACGCCACGATGTGGAGTGGAAAAGTATGTTTCGAATGATGGTAATTCTTGAGAAAGTTTTTCTTGAATCAAATGTGGAGATTCGAGCACTCGTTGCTGCTTGTTGAGGAAGAATTCTTCAATATCAGAATTGGAGGAGCTCTTCACACTCGTGATGTATTTGAACATGTCGTTACCTCCTTGTATCTCTACATTGTCCAAACAGGATAGAATCATCAACGTTAGATGCGTATTGGTATGGTGTAGTGACGTTAATGTCTTGAACACTTGACTAATTTCGTTTTGATGAGTTTTCGCGAGTAACAACGATCGTAGTATGGATATCGATGATTGATCGTTCTTGTATGCTGTTTGTAATAGTTTGAGAATATCTCCATCGAAGCGTTCTTCACTCTCTGACATTTCACTATCAGGTTTCTCTTGTTGCATTGGTTCGTGTTGTTCCTCGATACCACGAACAAGTTCTGCAAATCTAGAGTCTAGACCTTGTCTTTGCGAGTCGGTGAGTGCGCTAACGGCAACTGTCTTATCGATAAAGCTGAAACTTGAAATCTTTTCGAATACTAATTCTTTGGTAGTACTAGATAATCCGAATGACAAACTCGTGATGAGTAAATCTTCCAATGACATCAATCCAAGAACTGACGTAACGATTTGTTGATTATTTGTTAATAGTAATCTAGGCATCACTTTTGGAAGTGAGAAAAGATTTGATGCCGATGGAGAGTTGAATATATGGTTCACAACTTCTTGCAGTTCATTACTAAACTTGGGAAAGTTTGGTAACGAAATGAGCATCATCAAACCATGAATGTAGAGTTCCGGTAGTATTAATTTTCTATCGCTACTGATGAGCAATTCAATCATGTTTTGCTGCATACGATTCTGAGCTATGAGCATCTAAAACTGTTAAAAAAAATAAGTTGTGAACGTACTTGTTGAATATTCTTCAAATAGTTAAATGCTTCTGTAAATATTTTTTGCGTCAACGTGTTGATGTAATCTTTAAACAATCTATCTCCCATGTACGTTCTTTCTATCAATACTGTGCTCAACACTGTAGAAATGTCTAAAGCATTTCGTACGTATGTGGCATACATGAACTCTGTCAACGCTGCGATGAGTGGTAGATTCGTTTCAACAGTACATAGTTTGATATAACTCTGCCATAGAATTTCTCTCGATGCAGAATAACAAATCAACCTTGGGATTTGTTGTAACCACTTGTACTTTTGTTGAGTTACTCCATACTCCTCCAATGCTTCTTCTTCGAGTGGGTCATAGATCGCTTTCGTGAGTAGTCGCCCTAAAGCTTCTTGTGCCACACTTCGAAGTGCAAAGTGATCACTTGATATTCTATCCAAGTAGAATGACAATACTGATAGTGATAACGACAAATCCGAAACATTGAATATAGCCTCACTCAATCTTGCGATAATGTTCTCCACTAGAGTCTTATCTTTTGGATTCTTGATGCAAACAAGTAAAAGTTCACACAAGACTGCTACTGGGAGTACTGATAGTGTGTTGATCTCTTCACGAATGATACCAGTTAACCACACAAGTGCCATGTGAGGACCTTCTCTGTTCATGATCTCAAGCAAAAAGTCTGGTGCTCTACATGCTCTAAGAGTATTCCCTAACATGAGAGTGGCAGAAGTAGCTTGTAGTGCAACTAACACGTCTTGTGGTGGGTAGTGAACCTCTTCAAACTTGCGTGTCATGAAGATCGACGACCAGAACCCTGGATTTTGGTCGTTCTTGAAAATTTCAAGCTCTAAACCGTTTTGTCTTGTAAATTCGACCATCTCTCTGCATGTGGCGTCAACTGTTTCGATTTCATGTTGTTGTGATATTTCATCTTCTGGAATGTAACCCCACTGATTCTTCAACACTTTTTCTAATAGATACTTGAGTACTGGATATCTTGTAGCAGACAAACCCATCGTGGAAGGGTTCGCCGCAGCTAGTATCACACATGTCGTACAAACTTTCCAGAACAATCCTCTATAACACAAGTTCAAAGGCGGTATCTTGATGTCTTGTTGTTTGACCTCTTGTGCAGGATCAAATAACGATAGTTGAAACATTGCAGATAAAATCGCATCTTCCTCCATTTGAACAAAACATGGCCTCGATGACCAAAGTCGCATCTTGGCTGCTTTGCATATCAGCGCATGAATTACTGTGATAGCGTCAGAGTTTGAAATGTATCGATTCATGAGACTACTGTAAATAATGTTCACTAGGGTTCTGTTCTCGACTGGCAACTCTCCAAAGTAGTGTGCAAACGACTTTTGCTCCTGTTCAGTGATTTGTGCGGGAGCGTTCATATCGTTTGGTATTGGAAGATAAATATTCTATACTATTAGCATGTGTAAAAATGCTTACGATTGGCTTCAACATTAGTATATGTGTGAGAATGGCATTAAATGCTGTTCCGTCAAGATTTGGTAGGTACTTTGGAAGTACATTGTTGCACCATTCGACACCTTCTGCTTGAATACGAGCCACCATGAACCTAAACTCTTCATCTCGCTCTTTGTTTGGCTCTCCAGAATTGTTCAACACTTGACTGTACGCGATCATCACCACACAAACAAGTTCTACTAAATTTCCTGTCCAAAAGTTTCTTGCTTCTTCTGGTTGGTCCAACATTTGTTCCCTAGGATGTAACAACGCTCGACAAAACTCTACAATATCAAAATCAGGAGTTGATCGGACTAGACGTTTCGTCAATGACTTTAACATCCATACTTCTTTCTCAACGGCTGCCATCTCTTGTAGAACCATTCCCAGTCTGTTTTCTCTGTACGCGACCGATGGTAACGCTTTTAACACTTGTTGGAAAGTTTTAAAGTTGTTCAACGGTTTTTGTTGCATGAGTTCGTTTTGTAGGAAGCAACGAAGCGCCATAGGAGTGATGATGTGTTGGTTCATTTCATTCTTGACGATGAGTGAAATGGCTTCTATGTGGGTTTGCGTTTGTGCTTGTTTGATCTTCATCGCGAGTAACATTCCAAACGTATCAATGTCCATTTCTGTTCTATCGCTAATATAGGGACATATCTTGATAATCAACAGATCACGAGCAAACTTCATAATGTTTGGCTAAAATGTTAGTGTTTGATGTTATCACGTACTGCATTCAACCAGTTTTCCATAGACTTGATCGCGATTTGTCTTGCAGCGGCCATTGTTGGACAGCACACTTGCAAAAGTTTGATGACGTTCTTAATAGTTTCCATGTTGTTCGTGCTTAGTGCATTTCCGATGGTGTTTTGCATGATTTGTATAATTTGTTCCTTGACTGACGCATCTGCATATCTTCCCTCTGATCGTCTCATTTCTGTCTTGTTTAGTACCTGTTATTAATTTATTACCTGTGTCTTCTTGACTTTCATCTTCATGTCGTACATCGTCGTCATAAAACGCAGTTAAAACTTCACTCACAAAATCTTTCGCTGTTTCGTGATCTACCCATGTTCGTTCTTGAATAGAATCAGTTATGAACGCTTTAGCAAACTCTACTGGCCAATCAGGAACGTTTCTATACACTCTGTGCAAAATCAATGCTGCAAGCATAGATAGCGTCCCACACTTTTTCGCGTTAAATCCAGTTGCAGCAGGTGATATGTATAGCATTTGTTCCAACTTCTATGAAAACAGTTAGAAAACGCTTGTGTGAGTACATACTGTCAATATTGTTGGATAATCGAATACTTGTGGGTTTGTTTTCGCTAACGATACCATACTTGTGTAATAATATCTGAAAAACGTCAATAATAACTCGCATCGTGTCGTACCGTTCCGTGTTCATATTAACAATGATCTTTTGGCATAACCAGTCCAAAATATTCTCTATTAACTGTGCTTTCTTGTCAATCTCCTGTTTCGCGTCTAATTCGAGTATTGTATTCACAACGTCTTCACCTTCTGGTAAAATAGGTGGGATCTGTTTATTTCCGAGTGGTGTAAGCGCAGGAGTTGATGGTGTAGCACGTCGTTGCACACTCTGCGGTTGTGGTGCATTGCCTCTACCGAGAGGTATTATATCCTGAGGCCTCGCAGGAGCAGATGCACCTCTTCCACGTTTTGTTGGTGGCATGTGTTTCTGTTTGTAAAAATTCAAATAACTCTTGCACCTACAGCAAATTAAATAATATTTATTCATCGTCATCTACATCATCTTCATCTTCCTCATCTATGACGTCAGAGCCATCATCAGATCCTTCTTCTTCACCTTCTTCGTCACCATCATCAGTAACTTCACTACCTTCAAACTCAAAGCTAACATCACTACTTGCAGTAATAGGTGTCAATGGTTCAATCTTCTTTACACCCTCAAGTTTGTTTTTGTTTTCAGACATTAGCGTTTGTTGGTAGAATTGCTTGACATCATTCATAAATTTATCTGCCTTTGCAGAGACTTCAATATTCTTCCACTCTTCATCTAATCGAACAACTCCCGTTGTACCAGAGTCATAGTGATTCACATTTGGAACAAATCTTTCATATTTTACGATATAGTATGGTAAAATGAGTTTCTTATCAAATACGAGGTATTGTTCACCGTTTTTCAACGTGTGAGCAGAACCCAATTTGTTCTTCAACTGGTTGACGTTATTATTCTTACTAGTAAACGTTGCATTCGTAGTGATACCAGTAAGTACCAAAAAGAACATGATACGACCTGATTCTCCAGTGATAAAGTTTGACGCATACGTTGCATCATTGGCAAAGAATGCACCTTTTTCTTCAACATTTCTAATATTATTTTGAGTGACCCACTCGATTTCATCTTCGGTGTTATCTAAACCATGGAATAACAATAATGGTTTCGTCTCTTTGAACGTCTTTCGCATGGTATGCGCAACGTCATGTCTTGCCAACTCGAAATCTTGAACCAAGTACGGAGTAACAACATACTTGACCTCTGTCACTCTATATACATTCTTTACCGTTTGTAGACGATAAAACTCTGATTCTGCCACTCTGAAATGGATATGTGAAACTTCATTCGAGAAAGTACGTTCGGGTTTGAAAGTGAACAATCGGCATTCTCCCTTTTCCATGGCATCAAACTCTCCTGGTAGGTACATACGATTTCCCTTACCGTCATCACCGGTAACCATTTTTTGCAACGCAGTGTAGTCAGTGTTATTCTTTTTGTAACCTTCAATCTCTTTGATCAATTTTTGTGAATTGTCTTTCTCTTCAGAAATCTTCTTTTTGATCATTTGAGCACGTTCGGAGATATTTTCAGCAGTTGCACTTTCTTCTTGTGTTACATCAGGTACGAACTTTTCTGCATTTGGAGCAGAACTTCCACCTTCTGTAACAAACACTGTTTCTGTTCTTTGAATCTTTTTTATCACTTTGATGCGTGTCATATCTTTTGGTCTTGGTGGTAAACTCTCACTTAGTAACGCATCTAATGCCTCACCTTCATCTCCCTTGCAACGAATGAGAGCATCTTTGATTTTGTTGTAGTTTAAATCGGGTAGTGTGTTCTTTATACCACGTGCTTTTTGTTTGAAACCTTTGATGTGTTTCTCGATGTAACCCTCTTCATCGTCTACTTCTACTTCTACTTCTTCTTCAATGACGCGTGTTTCTTTTTTATGTGACTTTCCGCTCTTGACAGCGATACTATCGTTGACAAGTCGTGTTACTAGTTTACTACGAGCGATAGCAAGGTCACGTTCCATCAATATTCGAATGTGAGGTGATTTGATTTGTGCGAGTATTTTTTGAAGTTCGTCAACATCAGAAGTGGTAAAATTTTCGAGAGCCGAGTAGTACGAGTTATCTAAACTCGCTTGAGATGTTGCAGAAGCCATGACAAGTTTCTTGGAATGAACTAGCGGGTTGACTAATCGTTACAAGAAGCAAACATATTTTAGTGCAAAAGCATTAGTGAAGTTTCAACTTATCTTTGCCTTGGTTAGCAACCATAATAACATAGTGCTGTGAAACCAAAAATTTTAAGATTATGTACATTTATTTGTTCTGTGAGAATCGATGTGCGTCATTTCTATCTCTACTATACACTATTACATCTACACCATGCTCTACTAGCTCTTTGTTAATCATTTGTTCCACTCTATCCCATTTTAACCTTGGTACCGAGAAGTGCACACGTGCAAAGTGAACAACTATGTGTTCTTTGGACGTCATTTGCTCTGTTTCCGCGAGATGTCTCAACTTAATTAGGCATCTAAAAAATAAACATCAAAGATAAATAAAATACCTCTCAAAGTTGTGGTACGAGAACTTGCTTGGCTCTCCTTTGGTTTTGAAATATTGTGCGATAAGATTGCACAATAAGATCGAAGAATCAACTTCAAGTCGGGTGTATTGTATCTTTCCTGGTTTTGGTGTCGACGAATTGTATAAATCTTCCGGTTCCTTGTCATATAATTTGGTAAGGACTCCCATCGTTCCTCTATTTGTGCACCATCTGCCGCTGTTATCCAGTACGTGAGCTAATATTTTATTCCCTCTTTTTGGCACGTCAT
>JAESGV010000563.1_pt1 | contig 16388 bp, 15 predicted proteins | sample 9269781 | NCBI WGS metagenome assembly JAESGV01 (sample SAMN15741586, study PRJNA653496) | algae metagenome | isolation source: Tildeniella torsiva UHER 1998/13D and co-occurring heterotrophs from... | place: Slovakia: Slovak Paradise National Park, Hrabusice, Kosice Region | collected 2000-01-01 | reverse complement strand
AAGAATGAGTCTGTTTTGGAGTTTTATAAGAAAGTTGACGATGAGATCAAATCTATTGCTAGTATTGCTGCAACTGCCTAAATGTAAATTATGTAAATAGTTTTTATAGCACTGGTCCAAACTCTAGTTCTGAAATTTGATTCGTTAGTGCTTGTAGATCTTCATTTAGTGAACGAATGTGGTAAGAGATTTCTTGTGAAACATTCAACGTTCTAGTTAGTGGTACATTTAGAGCAACGACTTCGCGATTGATTCCCTTTAGTAGATTTGCGTATTTTGTCTGTAATAGTCTTCTTGCTTCGTCATTTGTATCTTCTGGTACCGTGTTAGTATTAACTTGTTGAAAAACGTACTGAGTTCTTTCATTCTAGCAGAAACAATTATTGTCGGTTGTTGTGGTACTTCCTGCCCAGTTAACACGGATGGAGTAAGCATTTTAAGTACTGTTGTTGCGTTTTCTGTTAGATTCTCCAAACCGATCATTTCTTTCATCTTTGAGGTCGATAATTGTTTAGTGAACGCGAGTGTGTTATCGAGTATCGATTTTTTCTCGCCGTTTTCCTCTTTTTTATCTTCTACTGGTTCTGGTTTTTGCTCTGCTTCTGGTTGTGGTTCTTCTGTGATCTCTGCCTCCTCTTCGCCTTCTTCTTCTTCACCTTCTACTTGTTCTGCGTGTTCATCCTCCTCTTCTTCTCCCTCAACAACTTCAGGTTGTACATCCTCTTCTATGTCTCTCATTTTGCGGGTTGTCCAAGAATTACAATTATTTTGTATGTTTATTTTCAGACGTACAAACTATTTTGAAAAATCTAAACAACATAGATGCTCAGCACACGTAAATTAATCACGCTACAAGCTACCAAATCAATCTTTAGAACTTACGCACAAACATTCAGCGAAAGAGACAAACCATTCAAACAAAATTCTGCGAAAACTTCAGATCAAAAGAAGGCAGAAGAAATGTTAGAAAAATCAGTTACTGGTGAACAAAGCGAATACGGTAATATGCCACCACACAAACCAATGGACGACGCCGAAGTAAAGAAATACGCAAAAGATTCGACAGATACTCGCCAAACTCTTTCGCACGAAGAAGGCAATTTGAAACGGCAAAACGAAACAGCCTCCCAAGCAGGTGAGCATTGGGACAAGAGAATGGAGAAGGATCGTGAAACAGCTAGAAAGCACCAATAACTGTAACATTATGTAACATGTAGTTCTTTACTCTTCATTGTTAATTTGAGTTTTGTTTCTAGTCTATGTTTGATTTGCCTAGCAAATTTGTTTATCAATACTGACTTTCCATTACATACAAGTAGTGCATGATCAGCTCCCAAGCTAATTGCTAAAGGTTCCAACTCCATTCGATACACAGGTAATCTTTCGTTTGCCTCTAACGACTTTATAACTGACGATAACTGTTTTGCATGGTTCATTGCAAAACTCGCTTGTTTTAGCTCATCTAAATTTGTTACATCGCCGAGTGCGAATATGTTGCTATGGAAAGCATTATCATACTCATTGTATGCCACCTGAAAGTGTTGATTTACTCGCACTGCTCTGTTCGAGTCTAGGCAGTATCGCATGAACCTATCCAAGATCTCACTATTTGGTGTAATTCCTGAGCAGTCTATGACCAAGTCTGCGTTCATCTCTTTCGCTTTTCCTTTTACTCTGTATTGTACTACTCTATCTCTGACAGTAATAACGTCTGCTTCTGTTCTTACTTTCACATTTTTGAAACTTTTCAGAGCTTGTGTTGCTGCTTTGGACACGTTGTTACCACACCTCGCTAACAAGCACTTTGATCTCGTTAGTACAGTTATCAAAGATTTCTTGTATTTTTGTGCTACTTCACCAACTACTTCAAGTGCCATAGGTCCACCTCCAACAACCACTATTCGTGAAGCTCTCTCAAATACATCATGTTGGTTGATAATACTTCTGCATTCGTATGGATTGATAATGGTAGCTCTGTTATCATTGTCATGTTGGATATAGTTTACATGCGACGCTTTTCTACATCCAGTACAAATGACAAGATAGTCATACTCTATGTACGGAATTCCGCTATCATACTGTACAGATTCATCATATGTAGAAATATCATGTCCGGCCAATACCACACAAGTTGGTGATATATGTAGTGCTCTATCGATGATTACAGATACACGTTCAAAACATTCGCTATAACTACTTCGAATATTTGAAACATGATCAGGATTCTGGAATAGTAGTGGAAACGATGAAGAACATTCAAACTTGTCTTGGCCAGTGACGAGTACCACATCAAAATCGTTTTCCAACTTTTTCGCTGCTATTATTCCTGCGTACCCTCCACCTACAATGACTATTCGTTTTCTGCGATTCGTGAAACGGTAGTATCTATTGGTATCGTACATACTTGTATCATCTTCTCTATCAATAGGTATGAACATTCCAGTTTCTTCTTGAACAAACTCTGCTAGCTGCAAAGCATCATGTCGATCGCTGTTTGCAAATCTTGCCAACCAAGATACGATACTAGATCCAGTGCATACATTTCTGTGAATAGTGTTTCCTACTTTGACATCATAGGTTCGAATTCCCGTTGTTGGTTTCTGCATAGCAGCAACTAGATTACTTATACACTCTTCATCAGAGTCAGTAGACATGTTTTGCAATGCTGACGTTTCATGACTGTTGCCTGCCGTTGCTCCAGGTGAAAGTATCCTACAAGACTCTGGTTTTTCTATTTTCGAGTACAGTTCCAACTCTGCGATATACTTTTTAATAGGACACCCACTTTCAGCAGCAGTTATACGATGACCAATATTTTTAAGTATCGATTTGATAACAGGGTCAAACAAAGTGCTGGGACAACTATCAGGAGAAGTGTTTATGACTTGCTGCTCTATTGCATTAACATCCTTCTTTGCTAGCGCATGTCGAAGTACTTCACTAGACAAAACCCACTCTGTGATATCAACAGCACGATTGAAACGGTCAATGTCACAATCCAAGTGTCTATACTCTTCAAAGATTTCAAGTAGTGATAGAAACTCTTTGGGAAGACCTCTTCCATTAACGCAAGACATTCGTTGTGTTGATGTGCTCTTTTATCAACTTTAAACTGAAAACCGTAGTTTTGTAAACTCTATTCCTATTAAATTCAGCGCTTCCTTTTTTTAGATTTGGTCTCTTGTGTTGTGGTCAATGAAGCAACTACTGCATAGAGGATGGAAGCACGACTACTTCAATAGGCTTCTTGTACAAGTGAATTCTTCGTGTCTAGTTGAACCCTCCATGAGTAAATGTCAAGTTGTTCCACCTGGTTGATTGATTCTAACACGATCACTAAAAAAAATGAAATCAGTGATACTCGCGGTGTTATTGGCATGTACCACTTTCTGCTGGGCTACTCCAGGTTTGTACGTAAGCCCAAAGCACGCCTGCTTCAAACCCAATGAGAAGTTTAGAAACTCTGAAGAAAGAGAACACATTACTAGCCGATTGCCTCATGAGTACTTAACGTCATCAATGTTACCAAAGACATGGGATTGGAGAAACGTCAATGGTACCAACTTCTTATCGTATGTTGTTTTAGATATTTTCTAATTCATCTAGTGTCACTCGCAATCAACATATTCCACAGTACTGTGGTTCATGTTGGGCTCATGGATCTACTTCTGCTCTTGCCGATAGAATTAACATTTTGAGAAAAGGAGTATGGCCATCTGCATTACTCAGTGTTCAAAATGTTATTGATTGTGGAAACGCTGGATCGTGTGAAGGTGGTGACGACTTGGCAGTGTACTCGTATGCAAAGCATGTCGGTATTCCCGATGAAACATGTAACAACTATCAAGCAAAAGATCAACAATGTATGTCACTTGTTTTTCCTAACTTTTAGGTAATGCAATGAACCAATGTTACACTTGTACACCATCTGGTGGATGTTCTCCAATTAAGAACTACCACAAGTGGAAAGTATCCGAGTATGGAAGTCTTTCAGGTTACGATAAAATGAAAGCCGAAATTTACGCCAGAGGTCCCATCAGCTGTGGAATCTATGCCAATGAGAAACTCGAAGCATATACTGGTGGTATCATAAAAGAAAGAACTGATCCCATGATCAATCACATAGTTAGTGTTGTTGGATGGGGTGTCGAAAACAATGTCGAATATTGGATTATGAGAAACTCTTGGGGTAATTTTGTGAATACAATTCTTAACAATAGGTGAACCATGGGGTGAACGCGGATTCGCACGTCTCATTACTAGTAAATCGGCAGGTGGAAGTGATGACTATAATCTCGGTTTAGAATCTGGCTGTGGATTCGGCGTTCCAATCTTACCCAGAGATTAAAAAAGAACTATTGTTTATATTGTTCTTCTTCATCTTGTTTTGATATTTCGTACCATGATCCCGATCGTTTTCTAGTTGAATCATCTTTTTTGTCAAAATCATCTTCTTCATCATCTTGTATGATTTGTTGTGGTCTAGTCACTACTCTCCGCCTTGTTTTTTGTTTAATTTTTTTCGGAGATTGTACACTACCACCATTGAGTACGGGTACAGGAGGTGCTGGTGGTGGACTAGAATCTTCATTTTCAATTACTGTTGGTGGCGTTCTTGGACTAGGTTGATCATACGATGGTACATTATTGCTCATCATGAACTGCATTTGTTGTTGCATCTGTTGTTGATTCATCATCATCATTTGCATGGCAACTACTATACTTTTCATAGATTCTTTTAGTCCTTCACAGGTCATTGCCAAATTGTTAATCGATTGACTGAGTTGATCCGTGTTTGTAAATTTTGCATTTCTTCCATTGCCATTTCCACGTGCTGTACTTGGTGGTGAAACTGGTTCATGTTCAGTAGGTTCTTCTTCATCGTCATCTTCTTCTTGTACTTCTCTAGCAGCTGCTAAAATCTTTTTTCTAGGTCCATACTTGCTCACTCCAATTCGGAACAAATCCGATTCGGCTAATAGTGGTAAACATTCCATATCGATTTCTTCATGAACGAACATTCCTGCATATCTTCCTAATCCTAATCCAACTAACCAATTTGTTACTTCTTTTGCATCTTTGGTCGTGTACACTTCTGATGATCGTCGTGTTGATCCTCTTCTACGTTTCGCACGAGTAAGTGGTTGAGTTGGTAATTGTATACGATTGTATTGATGAGGTGGATGTGGAGGTGGTGGGTGGAACTGACCACGGTTGGCAGGATAGTTTACACTATCATCAACTTTGATTTCTGTTCTTACAAACATGTAATTGTTATTCCCTCGTGGTGCTGTTGGTAACGGTGGTGGAGGTGGTGGTGGGAAATCTTCTTCAATAGGACCAGCCAGTGGTGCAACTGTTTCTACAACTACTGGAGGTGGTGTAACAACTTTTTCTACAATTTGATTCTTCACAAGTTCAAATCCACTCTTTTTGATTGCAATTTCTGTATCTAACATGTACAACTCTTTAAATCGTATGGAACCATTTCCACCTCCAAAAACATAGATCAAAGGACCTCCTCCATTTCCATTATCTCTATCCCATAGTAAAGCAGAATGAGCGCATCTTGCTTTTGGTGTTTTAAATGTTAACCGTTTGCCAATTTTTTTGTGTAAATCGTAGACGAATAAATCATCCAAAAAACGATCATCATCACCTCCCCATAAAATAAACAAGTATCTTCCATGTACTGCTGTAGTTGTATGTGCGGCTCTCGGAGCAGGTATCGGTGTTGTTTTTGGTAATATTATTTGTTTCCATTCATACGTGTCTATTGGTTAGTTGATTATCACTGCAACATACTTGTATCTAGTTCGTACAAATCGTTCATCATTTTTGAATCATAAACACCACCAAAGACATACATTTTATCACCAATAACATTGGCAGTATGTCCCCACCGTGGTGATGGTTTTGTACCAGTTGTATGTGGTTGATACCACTCCATTTTTTCTACATCAAGTATCCACAAATCATCAAATATTTTGTTTTTTCCACCACCTGCGAATAATATCACTCGCAATGGTTCATGTTCTGTTTTTTGTACAAGGACTGCTGTATGTCTACTACGCGGTGCCGGGTAAACTTCTTTCACTGTTGTGACGATGGGTGAAGATGCGATCTTTAACGCGGCTCTTTGTGAGGGTGTGCCAAACCCTGTGTCGGTGATTTCTGCGGTTTGTGTACCGATAAGTAGAGGAATATCTTCATCTGTTGTCGGTGTTGTTGGTGGTTCGTCCGAAACTTGATTGATCAAGTTTTCATTTACTATTAAATCGTCCTTAATGTACACTTTAACTTGACTTGTAACATTGGGTTGTGACCAAGTCATTGTTTCAGTGTTTAAAATATGAACATCGTTGCGTGCCAAAGACAAGTAATGCTGACCGTTACCGCCACCTAGTACGAGTATTTCGTTTCTTGTTGGATTTATAACTGTACTACTGTGTCCTGCGCGTGGAGTTGGTATTTTGCCGTTCATAGGCGGTACCTCTATCCATTCATTTTCTACCAAATCTAGTAACTGACAATCACTGAGCATGTTTTGTCCGTCCCATCCACCAAATAACAATAACGTCGAATGTCCTTTGTTTGTTATCATTGTCGCAGTGTGACCCCAACGAGCACACGGAGAGTGCCCAAAAGTTTTTGGAATCTTCCACATATATTGGTAGGTTGTTTTATTGGCCATGTTGTCAGGGCATTAGCCTGTTGTCGGTTTTGTTCGAAAGAGTTTTTACAATGTTTGCAACAAGGATTGTTTCTTTGAGCACTCGACTGAACCAAAGGATCTATCCAAACCATCAGGCAGCTATAAGAAAGGATTATGATTCTCTCTTTCATTTCTCGATGAAAGATCTGATTGCATCTCAACTTTCATCTAATTCAATAACACGTTGCGTTACTGTTTCATACCTATTCCATGTTGTTTCGGTGCACGGTGAAATGATGCGTGGTACTAAAACGCAGTGTAAAATAAGACAACCAGCACGGCAATTAAAAGAAGCCACCATGATGCCTTGCAGATGGTACAACATTTGCTATGTCCTGTGAACCATACTCTGCTATACCACGTGGCCTTTGCATCCAAGAATCATTTGAATATGTATTTGATGATGCTTATCAATACGTGATCAGCAACCCTAGTCAACTGTCAGACAGAAAAATCTAACGATACAATGTGGCTGGTAATGATATGCGTATGTTACAGTACGCTTCAAATCCAATGTCACAGTGTAGAGATTATTATCGATTTGTACTAGATCAAAATAATGTACCTGAAAAGAGGTACGGCTATTTGATATGCGACAAAGTAGTCAAATTTGATCTCATCACTGGTAACGTACAAGCAACGTACTTGAAAGATAATCCACAAGTTAGAGCAGTAGCATTAGCTGTTCACGGAGATCGTCTATGGGTTAGTGGACAGGCGTCTAATATGTTCACTGTTATCTCCGATAACAAAACTGCTCCAATTCATTGGTACTTGGATGAGGAACCTGTAGCGACTATTCCTACAACCTCTGCAGGAGTGAAGATTTCATTAACTTTTTGTTTACTAGTCGCTGCTTTGTTAATACATTAAATATAGTTCTTTTCTCAACGTTGAAAGATTTGTTTACTTAAGCTTCTAATGTTTCATTTTCATAGTATATTCCCATCGCTTTTAGTGAATCTTTTGCCTTTTTGAAAACTCCTGGTGTGAGTTTGGTTCCTCTCATGTTACATGCGTAATTTAATACTTCCCACAACATTCTGCTTGTTATTACTGGATAGTGTGGATCTACTGGTGCTAATTTGGTTGGTCTTCTTGATGCTTTTGGTACTCCACATGCAGCAATAATTGAACGTGAAAGATCGGGTAGATCGAGAACTATATCGTATTTCTTATCTTTGTAGTAGAGTAGTGTTGCATCGACTGGTGTACCTGTAATATATTTTTCGGTACCGGTGTTGAAACGAGTGCAAAAGTCACCAGCAGGAATACCATATTGACCAAGAGCAGGACCAACAGGTTCTTTTGTGGACGCTTGTTGTGCTGGAATACGAAGTCTAATTGTTGCGACAAGGATTCTTGGGCCTGTTGGTGCTGCCGATGGAGCCGCTGGAGCACCCTTTGTTGCGTGTGTATTTAGTGTTTTAGAGAATTGTCTAGTAAAAGTATTTGTTTCGCGTAAGCGTGATAGTGTATTCGAAACGCGAGACAACGTGGTTCTCAACATGATGCTATCGTTTGTGTGAAAATGACAAGTTTTGTTACAACTGAGCAAATGACAACAAATATTTTAAGTATAATAAATATTTTACTCTCTAGGTACTGGTGGTATTATCATTTGTATAAATGTTACCCATTCTTCTCTATTTTTTGTCTGATGAGCATCGAATAGAATTTTCTTTCTAAGAGCTAGTTTCAAGTCGAATCTACCTTCCTGACCAGCTACAACTTTTGCACCTTGCAAACTATAAAGCTCCATTGGGTCTACATCTCTTTCACTTCTGAATATCGCTAGCCCAGACGAACTTATTCTGACCCATCTTGGAGTATGAGAAAACATTCCATAAATTATGGTCAAAAATCCTTTCTTCTCTGCTTTTGGCTTGTTATGCCCGTATGCTACAACTATTAGCTTAGATGTCAACCACTTACATGTAAAATAGTCGTCTAATCCTAATTCTTGGATTAGTTTTTGCTGTAGTAGGGCGTAACTCATTTCTAAGAACTGACGAGATGCTGTTGGAGAACTGCTCTGTGGTACTCCAGCCATCTCGCCCAAAACAGTTTGTATTTGCTCAACTTCACCCTCAAATTTTTCTGTCTGTTGTTGCACAAACGTTTTCGTATCTGTCAAAGTCTGTCGCAGCTTTTCTAGATGGAACAATTGATCTGTCAAATCTTTCTTTCCTATTGGTTTGTAACTTGATAGTTTGATTTTTAGCTCTTCTTTTTCTTGTCGTAACTCGTTTGTCTGAACTCTAAACTGAATCTGAGCCATGTCTTTTTCTGTTTGTAGCGACGCTACCCGATTTGACAAATCTTCTATTTTGGAGACTAGCTTTTTGTTGTCTGCAGTTGCTGATTCAATTGTTTTTGAAAGCTCTTCGTTCTTTTGAGTTAACTCCTGAACCTGTACGTCAGGCACAGCGACTGGACTTTTCGAGAAACTATCGAGCATTGCAGACTGTTTTACCGGTGACGTTGGTGTTTGTACTGCTTCACGTTGTTCTCGTCTTTGATTTTCGAGTCTAAGATTTGCTATAATTGTTTCTAATTGTTCCACTCGTGAACGCAGCTTTGTATTGTTGTCCATCACCCTTTCATGCGAAACAGCGTCTTCTCTAAATCTGAATGATTGTTAATTAAAACTGAATTCGCATACTTAATTAACGACTGCCGCATTTCTTGTAGTTCTAAACTCAGTTTGTTTCTTTCGTTTTTCACTGCTACATTAATTTCATCAAGGTTTTTAAATCTATTCAATAAAGCGTTGTATTCACTGTTTAAGGATTCATGTTTCTTCTTGACGTCAGATAGCTCAGCTGCGTGTTTGGTTTCCCGCTTTTCCAAGCTAGAGATTCTACCGAGTAGAGTGTGACCCAGTTCTAACAATTAATAAACTAAAACATCTTACCAACTGCTTTCTGTAACTCTTGGTCACGCTCCTCAAGCAATAGTGTTAACCTCTGTTCTTCGCTTTGCATCGCCAGTTGACTAACAAAAAGAAACGTTATTATCATGGTAGACGCGTATCTTCGCAACGCAGTGAATTTCAGTCTTCAGTTGAACATGTACTCCAATGCAGTCTTTTTATGCGAACGATTGTACGCAGAAAAACAAACGATAGACAATTTACACGTGTTGGCATCGTGTTATCAACAATCTAATCAGATCAAAACCGCGTACCACTTTTTAAAAGAAAACACAAACGTTTGGAGAAACAGTGAAGATAGACTGCGTGCTCCTCAACATAGTAATCATTACTTGTTCTCAATATGTTGCATCCACTTGCAACTGTTTGAAGAGGCGGAGAATACGCTACTACAGTACTACGTGAACCAACCAGACGAAGCAAGTATTCTGTACTGGTTAGGTATTATCTGTCGCTACACGAATAGAAAGGACTCTGCAGTAACATACTTGAAAAAATCACTACAACTCAATCCTCTATTTTGGAGTGCTTTTGAAAATTTGGCACAACTAGGAGAGAATATCGATATTCAAACTATTTTCGATTTTCATAACGTCAAAGTCGAACAAACTACTCCATTATCAACTCGCATAGAACGATTCCAACCTCAAGCTCTATTTAACACTCCCACGGAAACACCCATCAAACGAGACACCTCCACTTCATTCACGTTCACAACACCAAAAACTGAATCAAGTAACACAAGTGTAACAGTAACACCAGTGATTAGCAAAATGAAACCACCAACGATGACTCATAGACTCGCGAGTAAATTATTCGATGACTCGATGAGTCCTTTTGCCAAGAGTGGACCTTCACCTGATCACATGCACGTATTTACGCCAATACAAGGACACGATGACGATGTTGATACAAGTACACTATCTCAGGCAGAAAGTGCAAAACGAACCATGGCTTTACTATCATCGATCGCGCAAGGATATTTATCATTTTGTCGGTACCAATGTGCAAACGCGATTACACAGTTCCAGAGATTACCACAGAGACACTTTTTCACTGGCTGGGTTCTTTGTCACGTTGGAAAATCGTACTTTGAGATGGCACAGTATGAAAGCGCAGAACGTGCATTTGAACATGTCTCCCGAATTGAACCATATCGACTAGAAGGACTCGAAGTTTACAGTACAATCCTATGGCATTTGAAACGCGATACAAAATTGAGTCACTTGGCGCATCACATGAGTCAAATCGACAAACTTTCACCAGCAACACTATGCGCGATTGGAAACTGTTTCTCACTACAAAAAGATCACGAAACAGCACTCAAGTTTTTCGAACGTGCAACCAAACTGAACCCACTCTTCACCTACGCTTATACACTCTCTGGACATGAACATTTTGCCAATGATGATCTTGATGAAGCGTTAGAATGCTATAGACATGCCATACGAATTGATCCTCGTCACTATAACGCATGGTATGGTCTAGGAACAGTCTACTTTAGACAAGAAAAGTATGAACTAGCGGAATACCACTTTACTAGAGCCATGAGAATCAATGATAAGAGTTCTGTGCTGTACTGTTACTGTGGAATGGCTTTATCTGCAACAGGAAGAAATGAAGAAGCGATAGCAATGCTAGACAAGGCGTTAGAGATACATCCACAGAACCCTCTTGCCAAGTTTAGAAAAGCAAACGCATTGATGGTATTAGAAAAGTATGAAGAAGCTATGAGAGAACTAGAGCAACTACAACAGTTTGCACCAAAAGAATCATCAGTACATTTGAGTATGGGTAAAATCTGTCAGAAATTGGGACGCAGAGACAGAGCATTGTATCATTATAACATGGCATTAGATCTGGAGGGACCACTACACAACTCTCCATCAATCAAAGAAGCCATTGCAAGTTTATTTGAAGAAGAAAACGATTGAAAAATTAAACATATGATTTGTCACAAACACGCAGTTGACTCGCGTAATTAGAACGACACGCACTTGTTGGAATTCTTCTCAACGGTACTAAAAAACAAAATTACATACCTTGTTCATAAAATAGATAACAGAAACACCTTTTAGCGTGCAAACCCTTCACTAGTTACTATTGTAAAACAAAATACTCAACCAACCAAAACAAGCCTCTTTCTAATTGACTTCTATCATAAACTGAGAACAACAGTTGGACATACATGACAGACATAAACCCAAACGCTAAACCAGTGTCTTTTAAACTAGTACTCCTAGGCGAGTCTGCAGTAGGAAAGTCGTCGTTGGTACTACGATTCGTACGCGGACAGTTCTTTGAATACCAAGAAAGTACAATTGGAGGTGCGTTTTTAACTATATAATTAACTGTGTAGCCGCATTCTTGACGCAAACAGTACCACTTGGGGATTCTATAGTGAAATTTGAAATTTGGGATACAGCAGGACAGTATGCAAAAAAATATATTATTAACACCAAATAGAGAAAGATACAAATCTTTGGCTCCAATGTATTATAGGGGTGCTGCGGCTGCCATTGTCGTGTACGACATAACCAACTATGATTCATTTTTACGCGCAAAACAATGGGTAAAAGAATTACAAAGACAAGGAAACACGAATATTGTTATTGCATTGGCTGGTAACAAAGCAGATTTAAGCGACAAGAGAAAAGTAGATCCCTCAGAAGCACAAAGTTATGCGGAAGATAATGGTATTCTTTTCATGGAAACATCAGCAAAATCAGCGTTAAACGTCAACGAAGTTTTTGTTGCAATTGCTCGCAAACTACCAAAAGACAGACCAACTGACGGTACAACAAAAGATGATATTGGACCAATTATTATTCCAAAAGCCGGCACTACAAACGGTGGAAAGAAAAATACAGGTTGTTGCCAATAATTGTATAAAAGTTACTTTTTAGAAAAATCGTGGTCGTCCTCTTGCGGTTCATCATGAACTCCGAAAAACTGTCGCAGTTTCTCTGACTGACTTTCATTAATTGGTAGTTCTGGTTTATCTAGTGTTTTGCGAATCCACTGCTGTAACTGTGGCATGGTTTTGATATTAACATAGTACCGGAATATTAACACTACACAAATAGCCACTGCAATATTAATTAGTGTAGCTATGCCTAAGGCTTTCCATGCTGTATATTTTGCCATTAATAAAACTTTTGGGTCTGCTTTTTGTTTTGGATCTTCTTCATCTCGATATTTTTTCTTTCCACGTTTGAAAAAGGCTGCTACTTGCGCAGGATCTACAGGTTGCTCTTGCTGCGTAGTTGTTTCTGTCGTAGGTGTTGAGTACTGCCGTGTGAGTGAACGTGTCAACAAAACGAGTGGTCTTCTTCGTAACATTTAAAAAAAAAGCAATATTCGAGTTCAGTGGTGCCGAAATGTAGTTGTGAGCTGATTGCGGCAGGGTTTTCCTCAGTTCTTCAGAAGACCATCATGTTTAACATCATAACGGTTACATTTGTTCTGGTTTACCTGTGAACACAAATACGTCAAAAGTAAGGTACTGATTATGGGTTGAAAAGATGGTTTACCAATACTCCTCCAAACGAAGCACTAGAAAGTATTGGTATTAGCAGGAACTCATCAGCTTTCTAAGTATGCATCTATTGTGAAACAATTACCAATTTATAAAACAAATTTCCAAAATATTTTCTCAAGAGTCTCCTGTTTCATTGCGTATGATTCGGGTACTGGAAATGATAAGAAGACATGTCTCAATAGTGTATTAGAACGAACCTTTCTTGGATGTTTCAGAAATATCTCGCCTAATAATAGCTTTTATTTCGACAAAAATTTTCTCTTTCGCTTCTTAGATAATTCACAACAAAATACAACATGTATCACAAGTCGCTAGTATTATTAGTTGCTGTTCTGTACTTTGCCTCTGCCGCTACAAAGGACTTGAATGTATACAAAGATCTTACGTATCAGATCGCATCCTTTGGAAACAGTGTTCAACATGATGGACTCACAGTAACTACAGAAAGAAGAACAGACGGTTTGTTTAGTTATGGATATTACGCATATTCGCTAGATGCCGTTCCATTCACCTCAGCAACCATCACCAAGTGTGAACTAATCTTTTCATCAACTGGCGTCGTTACCTCAGAAGATACTGATTTGACTATCAATAGACTAATGCCAACATTATGGAGCGAATCGACCGGTGAAAATGACTTGCCTCAAATCTTTGATCAAATTGGAAGTGTAGTATTCAAGTCAGATGGCACATCAAACGTTCTAGATATCACAGACGCATGCAAATACTATCTCAACCAGAAAGCTGTTGAAATTAGTTTGGCTACATATGTTACTGGTAACAGTGGAAAAGTTGTTGTTGCATCACATGACGTAAATCCATCATCGTCGCTCATTAGAGTTACCTATACCGAAACTGATACTACATCGGCTCCTACCACAGCATCTACCACAGCTCCAACAACTGCATCCACCTCAACACCAACTACGTCTTCATCATCAGCTCCATCAACCCCAATCACAACTCAATCGACTGGTTCCACTGCCGCTCCAGGTACCCCTACAACTCGTGGTCCAACAAGTGCTCCAGGAACACCAACCACAAAGACGCCCTCAACAACTGGTACTGTCAATCAAAGATCAAATGGACATTCTCTACAAGTAGGTACTATCAGTGCCTTTTTACTTGCATTTATTGTAATTTGTATGTAAACACTTAGCTATCGAATTTTAAATCGTTTATTTGTTGGTACATTTTTACCGTTATTTTTTCTTTTTCTAGAGCCATCTGAAGAATGAGAACCACGTTTCTTTTGTGGTTCTTCCTCTTCTTCGCTACTGCTAGGTTGCTCGACAGGTTCTTCGTGTTTACCGTATTTTTTACGACCTGTCGGCTGTGTATTAGTATTTTTGGTATTATTTGTTGGTGGAACATAGTATGAGTATAAAGATTCGTTATCGATAATTATTTGCGGAGTGTTTTGTGCGGTATCAAAAGCAGGGTTTACCCAGTGCTCTGAATCTGTTTGATTCTTTTTTTGTGTTTCTTCCTGTATTACTGCGTCTTTTTCTTGTTTTTTACGCATAAACTGTAGTCCTCTCGTTGTGGAGGATAGATTCTTTATCGGTGTTGACATCTAGGTTCAACTGTGATTGTGTTAAATTTTTTACAAGAACTTGGCCAACTAAGCGGTAAAATACAAGCAACAACTCGCTAAACATCTGTGACTTCTTTCATCAGCTGTTAGCTCACCACGTACTTGAACTAAATTGCTTCCAACTTGTTCCGCTAATCCCGATTTCTTTTGCTATTATTACACTTTGACCCATCAAACAAAAAAACAGATACACGAAACTGTCGTATGAACAGATGCGGGATACTTCAACTTACTCGAGTACATCACGAGACACGGTAACGGTGCATGCTACTTTGCCAACTATACAAATCGAGTATGATACACCAACTATCGTAATAGACGTAGTAGAAAGTACTCCAGATTCTGCTACAGCAACTACAAAAAAGCCACCACCTGCTCCTACACCAACATCTACAATGATTGAAGTGTTTGATGATTTACTATTTTACACTTTTTCGTTTCTCGAAGGACCAGACTTGATTTCGGTCGGACAAGTTTGCAAACGGTGGAGAGATATCAGTTCCGGAAATGACGTATGGAAACGCGAACTACAATTATTTTTAACGAATACAAATCAAAAGAAGCGAGTCGAAGATTTGCAAGCTAGTAATTTTAAAAAACTATTCTTCAAAATGAAGTATGCACATACACACTTGGATGACCATCACAAACGGATATCGAGAATACGGAATTGTCAGATATGGACGGGGATAGCGATGGGAATATTCATACCGTTGAGCCTTTGTTTTGGGTTTTTATACCTGTCGATTATATCACCACTTTTCATGGACGGCTATATTAACTATTCACAAGATAACGTATGGCTATCATCAATACCGGAATGGCTACTCTTTTTCACGCCGTTTATCGTTTTCATGTGTACGATCACTATCGTATTTTTATTGTTCATCCCACAACGCAAGTATGCAAAATCGGTACAACTTGTACAGTATTTTGAACTCCATTGGGATGGCTATTTTGAAGCAGCGTTCATTTCTATTTGGATAGTTGGATGGTTCTTGTGGATTCCGCTCATATTTTTGGGACTCTATTTGCGCCTATTAATAGTTCCATTTTTCGTTTCAACTGGCTTTTCCTATCGGTTAGCCTTTTTACCAGTGCATTTGTACAGTGCGTTATACATTGGAGCTCCATTGTATGTAATGGTTCAATGGTCACTTTTACACAAACCATTGATGAAGTGGTCAGTTGGGTGTTACCTAGTCGGTGTAGCAATCAATTGTTTCGTTTCCATACAATGCGGATTAATCAGCGCAAAATTAGATCAAAGTATGGACAGTTATTGGTCAAGTATATTTTCACCATTGTGGATTCTACATGGTCTATTACTCATGTTTCCAGGTGTATGTTGTCTTGAAGCAGTACATCCTTGGAAATTGAGATTTATCAAAATTGGAGGAGTAATGGCTATCATAGAAGTGTTCCTGTTCCCAGTGCAAATATGGCTGATACTGTTCACACTACGGTTAGACCTGTTTATATCTATTAGTTTTACATCAACCTTTATACCACTGTATGTGGTGATATTCGTCATACTGAGCATCGGTATGGCAGTGTGTACTTGCTTTAGTGCAAAGTTTATTCAACCAAAAGTAACAAA
>JAESGV010000562.1_pt1 | contig 16399 bp, 11 predicted proteins | sample 9269781 | NCBI WGS metagenome assembly JAESGV01 (sample SAMN15741586, study PRJNA653496) | algae metagenome | isolation source: Tildeniella torsiva UHER 1998/13D and co-occurring heterotrophs from... | place: Slovakia: Slovak Paradise National Park, Hrabusice, Kosice Region | collected 2000-01-01 | reverse complement strand
TTTAACAGCCAGCGCGACACGATTTTTTATATCTGCATTTTTTTCTTTTTTATAATCTTCTGGGTTGAATGGTTTCACATCTTCGTCTGAGACCCATGAACTGTTGTTGTGTGAATAAAAATCGATTATTTAAATACGTACTACTCTGAATTTTTTAGGGGATAGTATAAAACTAATAAGTCGTTCGCGTTTAGTCTTGATTCGATAATATCGTCAAAATCTTTCTTTGGAATTTTTGTTGGGTCCACAACCTATGCGTTGTTAGCGTCGCTCTATACTATACCTTTGCGGGCCAAAACGAACCATCAGTATGTACCGATACTTTATCTTCGAACGTAAAACGTTTCTTGGTCATGAATCCAGTCGAACAAACAGATAACTTTACAAAAAAACTTTGTAAACAGCAACACAATGCTGCAAGACCCAGACGAAAGGTTACGCGACATACAAGAGCAACCACGAGATAAATCGGCGCCACCACTGTGGCTCTTACTACTTACAGCACCAATATCGATAGCGTACTTTACGTGGATGTACTATGCAATATATCTATTCACAGAAGAATTTTGGAAGAAATCAAAACACGGAAACCCGCTCTACATCGTTCCTGGATGGATAAACGGAAGACAAATGGATTTAACAGATCCACAGTGGAACATGTTTCGTAGATTTATTCCACTGCTTGCCGTGGCCGCAACTGTATTTTTAATTCTTTCAACACTCGTAAAAAAGACAATGTGCAAGGTACGAATACTATTTAAACGATTCTGAATCAGTACAGAACTCGAAAACACCACTGTTAGTGTACTATAGTTTAATCGCGTTTGGATTTATAATTTATTTGTTTGAACTTTCTGCAATCTTTCCACTCACTGTCATACTTATCAACTACGCGATAGGAAAAATATTCAAAGCATCGCAACTCACAACTGTACTCACATGGGCATTTAATTTATTTATTTTATTCCACAGCAAAAGCCAACGTGGGTATCGATTTTTGGAGTACTTGGGAAGCGAGCTTTTATTTTTGGATGACTATAGAGGTGTGATGCCATGGGAAATATATTTCAATATCACGTTTTGTCGTTTAGTTAGTTTCAATATTGATTATCGAGATGCTATATTGGCACAAGAAAAAGACTCCAGTGATCCAGTTATTAAAGCAGAGTGGGATGAGAATAGACGTAGAACGAGCACTATACACAATCCAGATGTAGATTATGGATTTCTATCATACTTTGCGTACATTACATACCTACCATTGTATATTGCAGGACCTGTATTGACATACAACGCATTTTATTCGTATGTAACTCAAAAGCCTCAAGAAGAGGTCTCATTACGAGGGAAAATCCTCACCACATTTCAAGTTATAGTCTATGCGTTACTACTCGATGTTTCAATTCACTACGTCTACTGTGCCGGATTCAACGAAAGAAAGCTTTGGAAGCCGTATTCAGAGTCTCCTCTTAGTTTTATCAAGATGGATCCAATGTCACCTGCGCTCATCGCAACGAATGGATTCGCAACGCTACTGTACATGTATCTCAAATTCATGGTAATTTGGAGATTCTTCCGTGCATGGGCGCTTTGGGACGATATTAACCCTCCAGAGAATATGACACGGTGTATCATAAACAATACCACCGTTAGTAGCTTCTGGAAAGGTTGGCACAGTAGTTTAAACTTGTGGATTGTCAAATATATCTATGTACCAATGGGTGGTGCCAAACGCAAGTTTGTAAGTGTTTGGTTTATTTTTAGTTTTATCGCCATGTGGCATGATTTGGAAATGAGATGGATGGCATGGGCAATGATAAATTGTTTGTTGTTTATAGGAGAAATAGCGATCACAACGTTCGTACCCAAGATACCTCTTATTCAGGAAATCAAACAAGTATCGGATCACCGATTCAAACCATATTATAATATATTAGTTGCTTCTGCGTCAACACTATGTATGGTCGGTATGGTAGTTGCGAATCTTGCGATCATGTTTGGATTTACAGACAGCTTTATTTTTATCAAGCAAGTCGCAAATGGTGGACTGTTCATGGCCGTTGCAAGTTTTTTAGTCATGTTCAGTATTGCACAAATTGTTTTATACAACGAAGAAAGAAAGAGACGGAAAGGGAAGCGCTGATGCCATGAGTAAAGATCTTAGATATGAGATTTGTAAACAAAAATTTAAACCTCACAAGCAGCTCCACGCTAGCATCGTAAGCAGACGATTTTGGTGTTGACATGCGCTCAGCAATCATGTTAAAATAACGTCTTGTTCTACACAAATTATGTTGCAGGACCGAAGTGAACGCTTACTCGAGCTTCAGGAACAACCTTGCGACAAATCGGCACCTCCACTGTGGTTGTTTCTACTTGCAGCGCCAGTATCGATAACTTATTTCGCTTGGATGTATTATGCAATATATCATTTAACAGAGGAGTTTGCTTCGAAATCTAATAACGGAATGCCACTATATCTTGTTGAAGGGTGGATAAATGGACGGCGGATGGATTTAACTGATTTTCAGTGGAATATGTTTCGAAAATTTATTCCATTGCTCGCGGTGGCTGCTGTCGTATTTTTAATTCTCTCCGCGATAGTAAAAAAGAAATTATGTAAGGTACGTGCTTTCACACTTACTAAGCACTATAGGAATCCAAGAAACCACTGCTACTGTACTATTGTCTTTTTGCTATTGGATTTATGATCTATTTGTTCGAACTTTCTGCAATCTTCCCGTTCACTGTCATACTCATAAACTACGCGATTGGAAGAATATTCAAATCATCACAACTCACTACTGTGCTAACATGGACCTTTAATTTGTTTGTCCTGTTTCACAGTAAAAGCTCTCAAGGCTACCAATCCATAGGCGCATATTTTGGTAACTACACAGGTGTGATGCCGTGGGAAACATATTTTAACATAACTTTCTGTCGTTTGGTTAGTTTTAATATCGATTACAGGGAGGCACTATTAGCAAAACAAAAAGACTCGAGTGATCCAGTCATAAACGAAGAATGGGACGAGAACAGGCGTAGAACGAGCACTATACACAATCCAGACGTAGATTATGGATTCCTATCATACTTTGCGTACGTCACGTATGTACCGTTGTACATTGCAGGTCCAGTAGTGACATACAACGCATTCTATTCATTCGTGACCCAAAAGCCACAACAAGAAGTGTCACTAATGAGCAAGACCATCCTTACTCTTAAAGTGATCATATATGGAATATTATTGGATGCCTCTATTCACTACGTCTACTGTGCTGGCTTCAACGAAAGAAAGTTTTGGAAACCACCTCCAGACTCTCCACTAGGTTATTTAGATATGTCTCCAATGTCCCCTGCTCTTATTGCTACCAATGGATTCGCAACACTACTGTACATGTATCTCAAGTTTATGGTAATTTGGAGATTCTTCCGTGTATGGGCGCTTTGGGATGGAGTAAACCCACCAGAGAATATGACCCGATGTATCATCAACACGATAACAGTAAGTGGATTTTGGAGAAGCTGGCATAGTAGTCTGAATCTATGGATTGTCAAGTACATCTATGTACCAATGGGTGGTTCCAAACGCAAATTTATTAGCGTTTGGCTCATCTTTAGTTTTATCGCCATGTGGCATGATTTGGAAATGAGATGGATGGCATGGGCTATGATCAACTGTTTGTTATTTATATGCGAGATAGCGATCACGACTTTTGCACCAAAACTTTCTATCATTCAAAAAATCAAGCGAGCTTCTGATCATCGATTTAAACCATACTATAATGTATTAGTGGCCTCCGCTTCAGCATTAGCGTTGATAGGTATGGTTATTGCAAACTTGGCGATCATGTATGGATTCACGGATAGTTTTATTTTTATCCAACAAGTAGGAAATGGTGGATTGTTCATTGTTGTCGCGAGTTTTACTGTCAAGTTCTGTAACGCACAGTGTGTACTGTACAACGAGGAAAGAAAAAGAAGACAAGGTATAAAATAAACATTTAATCAAACAAACCAAATATATCTGCGTCGTCACCAAAATCAAAAAGATCTTCGGAATCTGTATCACTGTCAGGGATAGAAATCTTTTCAATGTATGTAAATTGACCGGCGCCTAATCCAAAACATAAAAACTCATATATAGCTTCTTCTACTCTACTCTCTACCAATGGCATCATATCTTTCACTGCATACGATAACCCAGGCTCAAATATCTGTAACATTTCTATCGCGCAGGTCTCAGGCTTCATATTCAATAATTCTAGCACGTGATACATATCTGCAGTGATAACATCTCTCTTTTTGCACAACAAAGTGTCTTCTAGAATTTCTATTCTTCCTCTAACTACTCTAGTGCTAATATTTACACTCGCAAACCTAAATGTTTTTGAGGGTTCTACCTCTGTGCACTGTTTTTTTACCATGATATCTACACGCGTTTTTTTTCCTTTGTTTACGCGTTTATGCAGTGTGTGACTACTTAATATTAAATCTACCTGTTCTATGGACATGTTCGTGACTATGATCCCAACCTCTCCCTTCAGATAATTTGGTAGTGTTGCTAACATTTCTGCTTTATACTGCGTCGTATCTTTTTCCTTATTTTCTTGAATATAATCTTCCAGACCGGCCAATATACAACTGCGTTTGCACATCATTAATATTCCCAAATCTCCCAAGTCTTTTCTAACAGCAGATACTTGTTCATTGCTAGCTCCATCGACTTTTACTACGATAACACGGTCGAAAAGGTCTAGCGAGACTCTAAATTGTTTCGCGTTCAGCGTTTTTGTGTATGTTGGTGGTGTATGGTGTTTCCGAACCATTTTTACAACTCAGTTTCGATGTGCTGGTGCCAATCACTTTTCAAAACGACCGTACGTTTAGTATGAATGTCATATGCTGTGGGATATTGGACTTCATATACAAAATACTCGCCGTTACTAGCTCCTACCAAAGACCAACGCGCATACTGTTACTAGGGCTTGATAATAGTGGCAAATCAACTTTTTTAAATCAAAGTATTATTGGAAAACGTTCGAGCGCATTCTCACCACCTACAAGTTTTCCAATAACCGAGAACGTAACAATTAAAAAACACGCATACAAAATAACCGATATGGGTGGTAATACAATGGCACAAAAGTTATGGAGAGATTATATTCCACAAACAGAAGCCATTGTCTATCTAGTGGATCCTACAGAAAACAACCGACTGAATATAACAAAACAACTATTGCATGTAAGTGATAAGACTTGGTTAATACAAAAGAATACTATTAGAGAAGTTGGTGATCGTCCTGTGGCCATTGTGCTAATGAAATCAGACAAACACTTTTATCCTAGTTTGGATGAAATAGTCAAAACATTGAGCTTAGGGAAGTTCCATACTAATGCTAGGGCCAGTGTACAAATATTCTCGCATTCCAACTTGAAAAACAAAGAAGAGACATTAGCACAAATATTCAATTGGATAACCTCAAAAATTGAGTAGGTCTTCAACAAGGCGCAAACAGCTTTTGGTGAAAGCGGAGGACTTGTAAAACATCATAATTATCGCGTGACGGCTGAAATACCAGCAAACAGTCATGCTCACTATTGCAATAGAGAAGCGGACAGTGTTTATGCTTGTTTGCATCGTTATGTGTGCTGTGAGGGTCTCTAGTAGCGTTAATAAATTGACTTGTGCACCCGATAAATGCAGAAAATTGAATAACAATACAGAATTGTGTGCTCTAAGTGCATACAGATATGACTACTGTATAAAACCTGCTACTTGCACTTATCACAATTTCACATGCTCAGGTATTTTAAATATGTAAATACTCACATACAGATGGGAACACAACCAGCAGAGGACTAGTAGCACCATCGTTTATTGCGGAAGATGTTCGTGTTCCTCTAACAAACTGGAGTTTATTCGTCACAACCATTGGAATTATACTAATATGGATTCACCGAAACAAACAGCCTTTTCGTACACGAAACTTATACTTGACATGCATGGTGTTTCTTTGCCAGTTAATGATTGTTCGTTTTATTATAAATCAAACATCATATGATCCATGTATACTCACGTTAAGCGTCGCTGTGACATGTTTGAACACGGATAGAGTGTTAATATTCACTCAGGTAAAATCACCACTACATATTAACATATTATAGGCAATCATTTTCAAACACAAACTAAAACGTGAGAAAGAGTTGAGCGATGTCGCACAACAGTTAACAACTAGGAGAATAGAAGATTTCAACATGGCAGTTTCGCGTCCTCACTTTTTGGAATCATTTGTTGGGTCACTCTTGCTCGTCGCATGTATTATTCCAATAGGAGCAGTTCTAGTTTACACATTCACTGATCTTCAATTTGGTGATATGGACGCATGCTATAACCGAGGAGGTTACCCTAAAATGAGTGAAATAGGTCTCTCTGTAGGTTTGACGGCAATAGCCAGTAACGTAGCCAACAACATGCAACACCAGAAGGCATATCATGTGTTCAACTACCTCATCGAGTTTTGGATGCTGTTAGCCAATTCTATTATCATGATGTGTGTTCATTTCATGATGCTATTGGTTACAAAGATCACACCTATGGCCATCATGCGAGAGAACATCACATCATTTGTGATCATTATCACGATCAATATAACACTAATATGCGGGTTGCCAATGTACTATTACTACTTTTATTACAACAAGAGGTCACAAGTGACAGATGTCACGCGAAGCAAGTTTAGTATTGCAGAGAAGCAACCATTCGCAATGGAGCAGTTGATCGAATTTGCAGGAAAAGAATTGGAAACAGATTCTATTCTATTGTACCTACTCGTAACTGCTATTATTAAATTACGCTCCAACCATCTAGATAGCGAGTTTCAAAATTGTGAGAAATTAGCAACAGTAATGTTTGAAAAGTACATACAAGGATCAGTCAAGACACTAACGTGGTATGACATGCACCACATAGTTTCTGAAATCACTTCGCCGATTCAACTACTAGAGAAAGAGGCCGTTTTGAAGCAACTACAAGAAACCACTAGGGAAAGGATAGTTCTACCAATGTTTGCAAGAATGCTCACCTCTCAAGCAAACTCTATCGCACTTGTAAAATAGTTTTTATTTCTTTTTTCTTTTCTTTTTGACTTCTCCATCTTCACCGTGTCCTATTTCGTCAACGTATTCATCACCGTATTTTCGCTTCAAAACATGTTGCATTTTCTGCCAATCACTATCTGTTTTCTGTTTCTTTTCGCCTGCTGCTTTCCTTGATTCGTTTTGGTGACCACCTCTGCCACGTCCTCTACCACGACCTCTGCCTCGTCCAGCAGTACTTTCTTCCTCTTTATTCTCTTTGATAAATTCTTCCAAACTAGAACTATGCATTCTCTGGTCATCATCATCTGCGCTGTCGTACTCAACTTCTGCGTATTCTGTTTTTGCGTTTTCGTAACATTCCATATACAAATCGTCATCTTCGTTGGGTTTCTTCTTTGTGACATTTCGTACAGCAGGATTCTTGAAGATTGCAGCGTATCCAGTTTCATAGTCCTTTTTCGTGAACGTTTGTTTCTGTCGTTCTTCTTCAATTCGTCGTTTCTGTTCTCGAGCTTGTTCCAACTGCTGCCGTAGTAGTGCGTGCTCTTGTTCGTCGAAAAGAGACGGTCGTAACTCTTCTGGAGTTGGTTCTATAAACTTGACTTTTGTTTCTTTCTTTTCAACGATCACTGCTTCGCATACATAATCATCATCTGTATCTCCAAAAATGTTATCGACATCGTCTTCTAATAATTTTTGTCGTTCTATTTTTTCTTTTTCGAGTGCTTCTTGCTTTTTGATTTCTTCCATTCGCTTGTTCTTTTTGTTTTCTTTCCGCTTTTCTTTAACGTATGATTCGACATTTGTTTGATCGAGCGCGATAACAATATTTGATAGTCGTGTCATTATATATTCTGGTACTGTGAATTGTCGTTTGACTTCTTCTGGTAGTTCTTGTTTTTTCTTTATGGTTTGTATTTTTACACGTGGAGGGCAGAGTAATGCGGAAGAATCGATTTGTGGTTTCTCTATTGTTTTTTCGACAACCTTGGTCGATTTTGTGTTTTTAAATTGCATGGATAATCCTCCTTGTCGCATTTCTTCTTTTGGTTTGTCGAACAAAGTGTATATGAATGTCATGTGGTTTGGTAAAAAGAGATCACTCATGATAGCTATTTTTTTTAGTTGTTGTTCATTGATAATTTTTAGAACGTTTCTTCCCACGTGTGTTTTGAATTTTATCTGCTTTTCTGGTGTTGATTCTGATTGTGCTTGCTTAGGTTCATTTTTTACTACTGATTTAAATGCGTTTTCCAAGTCTAAATCTTCTTGGTCTTCTGGATCTTCTTCAACATCTTTTTCCTCATTCTCGTCTGATTCGCGTTTTTCGTTTTTATGTTTTGTGTGTATGGGTTTTTTGCGGTGTTTAATAGGATTGAGAGAAACGACTTGCTTTTGTGGCACTCTTTGTGCGACGGCAGTATTGTTAATAAGCGTCTTGAAATCGTCGTTCGAAAGAGCAGACATGTGCACGTTTTCAGTTATGCCAGCTTTTTGTAAAATTACAAGCAAACATGTTGACAGTGGAGTTCTCTGACACAGAACGTCAGTATGGAAACTTTTTTGTCTTTGGGAGAGATGCTGGTGGCGTTAAGAAAATAACATTCTTTGACAATCTTGGTAAACGAGTAAAAGAAGCACTCATCCAGGAATACTTTATTGCGTGTCTTACTGGTACACAAACTATAGAAACTAACAAAAAGACGATGACGAATTATACGCGACAGAGTTTAAAAACACAGATATTTTTACTCTGGTTGCCAGATCAGTGACATACTTTGCGCTTAACGCCATTGGAGTTGTGTATGTTCAAAATGGATGTCACGTATCGCAATTCAACATGAATGAAAAAACAACTACGAGTTTGATTGCCACAAATGAACCAGTTGTAAGCATATTATCAACGATAGAACGAATTCACGTTATGAGTAAGATTCATTGGCGATAACTAACCAATAGCTGATAGAAATATTTATAATTTTTTACTGAATGCAACTGACACGGAGCCAGCGACAGACCTCAAAACGATTGTCGGTAACAAACGAATAAAAACCATCTCGGCGGGAGAGCGTCACGTAGTAATTTTAACAGAAGATGGTCAAGTATATTCGAACGGATCAACAACCTACGGTGCAACAGGAAGAAATGAGGTAGCGCAAGATCCCTACAACTCTTGTTTGGATTGGGGAAAGGTAGATATTCCTGAACGAGTTACCAAGATAGCAGCAGGAAGACTATTCACGTTATGTACAACAGATGAAAAGATTTACTCATTTGGCGTGAATAACTATTGTATGGTGCGTGCTTTTTTATTATCTAACAGTATAGCTTGGTTTACACGATACGACAACATTTTCATTTAATACACCACAAATAGCATCTTTAGAAAATGTAAAAGGGCGATTGTTGAACGTTTGGTGTGGCGGATACAACAGCGCAATACAAACATGTAATTTTATTTTCTACTGCGTAACAATGTAGCACATGGGTACTATGGAGTAGGAACCAACCGTGATCAGGCATTGTTTTTTACTGAAGATAGAGCACCAGATAGATGGACACTCATGGACCAACCATTTTTAAATGGAAATACAAATTTAAAATTGTACTTGGACACTGTGTGAGTATCGCGTACGTAGATTATGGTATGTCTGACACGCTGGTATTAACGTTTTAGCACAAGAAAAGAAGATTGTGTTTTCATCCAAAAGTAGCTTGTACTGTGATATTGATATAAAGTGTTAATCACGTCTCATCTAGAGCGGACTTGTATTGTTACAATTCCTGTATCGAGTACTGGTTTTTGAGAAACATGATTCGATGTATACTGCTGATAGCAATACTACTTCCTTGCATTCTTTGTGCTAGGAGCTCGTTAGCCGAGCTACTTAGCGAACGAACATGCAACGAGAAATGTAAACCAAATGACCAAGCATGTTTAAGGCCATGCAGACTTAAGGATTGCTACTCCGATTGCGACTGGAATGAAGAAAAATGCTACAAACGATGCGACTCTGAATTTCTATCGGATTCCTATGTTGATGAATATCTTGCTCTTTTGCGAATGAAGAAGAAAATTGAAACTCTTTCTGATGTTGGCATAAGAGGAAAGCCACATGGTAAAAACCAGATAGATTACATGCTAGAATGGTTTAAAAAACATAATAAATAGCTCGATTATAATTATTCATCAATCTTAAAACATCTATAACAAACTTTGGCGCACGTAGGAGACACTTGCAATCGTGTAATAAATTGATAATGTTGTTTAATTTGCAATTGTGGAGTTCAATTCTACAATTGCGCGTATGCTACAGTTTTCTACCGAAATGATTTTCGTGAAGGTGATTGTGCTAGTTCCTTACCAGGTGCTTGTATCTCGATTGAGTCAAGAATAGCTCCAATGGCACTACACATCGATAATGGATCATCATTTTGTGTATCGGCAACAATCTTTCGTCGCTTGTATCCCTTTGAAACTTTTCTTGCTGAGTCCAATAGCGCTGCGACTTGTTGAGTTACTGTTTCATACTTGTTTTGCAACGTTTGATAGTTTTCTTTGTCTTCAGTTATTTCTAGCTTCATTCCATCTCCCTTCAAATCTACGCTAGCTGGTCGCGAATTTGTCTTTTGACTATTACCTAACCGTGGTCGTTGTAGTTGTACTGTTAGTTCTGCAATTTGATTCTTGAGCGCCAAGTTCTCATTAAAGAGTACAGCGTTCTCTTCTTTGCTTTTATGGAAGTGTTTGATACGTTGTTTAGAGTTATTATTTCCTACAAGATCAGCGTTATCCTTTTCTGCTGCTTCATACTTTTGTTTAACCAGCGAGAGTTGGGATGACAGCGAGTTGTTCTCTGTTTGTAGTTCCAAAATCTTCTTTTCATAAAGATCTTTAAAGTGTTGCTTGGCTTCTTCTTCTCGACCTTTGATACCAAAGATGTGACCTTGCATCTTTTCGTGATCTTTTGCCAATGCTTCGTTCTTTTCCAACTCGGCTTCGTACTTTTCCTTGTACTTGGAAGCGATAGTGGTTTGTTGATGGAACTTTTCACGGATGTTGAGCTCTGCTTCTTGTGACTTTTTGCGAGTGGCTACTTCTGTACGGAGTGCGCCTTCTAGACCATTGCAGTGTTGTTTACTCTTGTCTAGCTCTGTTCGTAGGGTAGTATTTTGAGTCTCAAGAATAGTTAGTGTGTTCAATTTTCTGATGTGTTCCTTCTTTTGGAGCTTGAACTGTTCTGCTTCTTGAATTAGTGCGTAGTTTTCTTTTTCTCTGTTTTCTGCTGCAACAACCTTGTCGACAAGTACCTTGTTGTTATCAGTGAGTGTAGTGATCTCTTGCTCTCTCGCTACTAGAGTTTCTTTGTATAGTTGCTCGCTTCTTTGTAGTACTTCAATCTCTGCTCTGCAAGTCGCTACTTCGGTAATTCTTGCCTGTAGCTGCTCCTCCAATGCATGATTTTGTTGTATTTTCTCGTTCAACTCATGTGATAGTTGCGCGACTTGACGCTCAACTTGAGTTAGCTTTTCACGCTCTTCTTCAACTTGACTGAATAGTTGTATGTTCTCATCTTGAGAGTTCTTCAAGTCTTCTTGTAGTTTCAAACGAGCCTTGTTTTGGTACTCGAGGAAAGTATGCGATTCTTGCAATTGTTTCTCGAGTTGATCCTTGTGTTGAGCTAGTTTCTCGTTTTCCAAAAGAATCTTCTCACCTGCTTGGCTAATTTGTGCGCACTGTTGTTCTGATTCTTCTAATCTCGCTTTGAACTCTTCAGTGACAAGCTTTTGTTCACGTTCTGCTTCTTTGAGATTTTCAATTTGAGCAACGTTTCGCTTGTCGCTATCACGCAACTGCACAAGCTCGTCGGCTTGTGTTTTGTTACAGTCTTGAAGGCGTTGCGCTTCGTCAATAACTTTTTCAAGATCGTTTTGAAGTGAGGTGATTTCCGCTTGGTGTTGACGTTGGCTAATTTGTCTCTCACGCTCGAATTGTTCTGCAAGTGCTGTTTGTTGCTCTTGTAGAGAAGCAATATCTTGTTGATGTTTAGCATCTTGTGCTTCGATAGACTCAGCGTATTGCTTCTTCAACGCCTTGGTTTCAGTTTCTAAAGTCGCTTTAGCTTGAGCTAGTGCTTGTGAAGTTTCGTTGCGAGTATGTTCGAGCTCGTTGTGCAAGCTCTCTACTTGCTTTCTGAGACTCTCTGTATCTTGTTCGAATCCTAACTGTAGGCGAGGAATCTCTTCTTCATGCAAGCGATCGTTTTCGCGCTTTTGGATTTCATACTTCTCCCAGGCTTCGTTTTCGCTCTTACGAACCATTTCAAGCTCTTCCTCGAGATTTTCTCTGTTTTGGCCTCTGCTGCTACCACGTGATTGATTCATGACAATTGATAGCTGTTGCTCAAGGGCCTTGTTTTGTTGATGAAGTTTAGCCAACTGTACTTCAAGCTTGGATGTGTTCTCTTCAATCTTTTGTTCTGTCTTGAGTTTTCCACCGAATTTCTTCTCATATTGGGATACTTGCTTCTCTAGATCAGACACCTTTACAGCCATTGAGATAACAGCAGGATTTTGTTCTGGGTTGAGAACGCTTTGTATGAGTTTGTCAAGTTTGTTTTCATCTTCGTCACTGTCGTCATCAGCGCCAAACATAACATCGTCATACAATTGCTTTCCCTCACCCTCTTCCATGCCAATGTCACTATCAAGATCTAGTGGGTTGAGGCTTGTTGGAGCGGATCGCACTCTTCTTCCTTGCTCTTTACGAGAATTCGAAGCCATTCTTAATGCAGCACGTGTTGTCTCAAGTAGAGTCTCCTTTGCTTCAATGATACGATCCTTTTCTTTTAATCGCTCTTCCAAAGCCGCTCTCTCGTCTTCCTTGCTCGCTAATCTATTCATCGTTTGTAGCAAATTCTCTTCCAAATCTTGAATTACACCTCTTAACTTGGAATCATCGCCTGAAGTCTTGGTTCCACCAACAGTTTGTGCTTTCTTTGATCGCTCTTCGTGTAGTTGACGAGTCAAGTTGGCGATTTGATTCTGTAGTACTTGCATAGTTTGTGCAGATGTATCTTCATTGACCATAGGTTGATTCTTAATGAATTTAGCTCTTGCAGCAAACTGTAGAGTAGATAGCGTTTCACTCATAGAGTTGGTAGCGGGAGAACAATTCGCGACAATGCACGTCTTAGAATTTCCACCCAATGAATCTTTCAATAGGAATGTTAATTTTGAGTCACGATAGTGAACATGGCTAGACTTGCCATTCGCCTTCTCTACAAGTGACATAATAACTTTTCCTAGTACCGACAAACTCTTGTTGATGGAGCATGCTTCAGTCAAACGTTCACCTTCTGCACCTGTAGATTGTTGCCTTTCGCTACCTGCAAGATCGATCAAGTTGAGTCTTGAGTTCCTCAACTTCACAACTCCATTCTCAGTCTCTTTTGATTTGATAGTGATTGTGAAAACTGAATGTGATCTGCTACTATGTTCGTTCATTGCCGTCGCGCCAGTGTGTCTATTTCCTAGACCCTTTTTTAACAGTGTCATCGCTTCCGATGTTGTACGAATAGTTTTTTGTGTAAGATCCTCCACGTAAACGCCATTCTTGATATCTTCGCGCAAAGCTAGAGAAGTACTATTGCTTGGTTTACCAGTGTTGTTGCCTAATAGATCGGCTAGTTTCTCATTGTATATTTCCAAAAACGAGCAGCTTATGTCAAAGCTAATTGTACTATTTGATGAGCGTTCGTCAATACTTTGGAATAAATTGTCTAATATTCTTGGAATCAATCCACGATGTACGTTGCCTTCTCCCGCGCCAGTCATTGTATACGTCTTTCCAGAACCAGTTTGTCCGTAACAAAATATTGTTCCATTATAACCACTGAGGCATGAATCAACAATAGGCCTTCCACATCTTTCAAACATTTCTGTTTGGTCTATTTCCGACCCTGCGACATAATCAAACGTAAATGATTTTGGGGTTGGACGAACATCGAGTTGTAGCGTCTTATGCGATACAGGATCAACAGTTAAAATAGAACGCGCGTTTCCCGTATTTTGTTCTCGCTCACTGAATGGTCTTATTCTGACTACTACACGTACACCACTCTTGTCATTTGACGTGGATGTTCCAGAGTAGAGGGAGAAGATGTTATCTAACAATGTGTTAACATGTAAACATGTCGCATACCTTCCATCTTGTATCCAACCACCTCTTTTTTAACGGTTTTTTGAAATTGGATCGGCGCCAAAATTTGTGTCAACTATGAACACTTTACAATTTGGATTTATTCAGTGTATTGGAAACTCTTAAGAGCTGGAGTGAGTGTTAGGTGCGATATTAGTCGCATTATTGGCATGAATATTGTTTCAAAGAGGAAGACATCGACAATTATAGTGATCAGGGAGTTGTATGCCCAGTAAGCATTGATTGAAGTTGAACTAAACGCTATACTAAACGCTGCAGTACATCCTACCCAACTTCCCACGTTAGCGAGTACCATTGCATCTACGGGTATCACACACCACCATGGCAATGGTGCTTCGCTTCCTACCTTTCTTGGAGGTGCTTTCCACGACAAAGCGTAATATGCCGAAACGCACAAACTAATTACTACCACTCCAACTAGAGTAAAAGCAAAGTACGTAACATCAGAGTCTTTGAATACAGTGGTGGTGAAATATAATACAAGTGGAACTATGATAGCCACAGCTCCCACAACTACTAGTGCAATTCCTGTTAAAATACGTGGAATATTCAAATTGTTCCACGACTTGTTTTGCTCATTGTTGTATACACTAAACTTCATACGATAATGCAATGCAACCAGTAGTACAATGTATCCAACCATAAACGCAGATATCATTCCTCCTAACATGTAGTTGTGCCACGTATACTGCACGAAGAACACTCCCCAGAGCACTACTGGTACCACGCATACCGCTACGTACGATATTGTAAAGATCAACAGTAAAAGTAAAAACCACAACCGATCTCCTGTCGCTCTTGCGACGCTCAAACAGCATCCTTTCAGCTGATTCCGCTCGAACCGATCCACTTTGTCATCCAAATCGTCTATAAAGCTTCTCATATCTAACCTAAACCGTGCTAGTGGATTCTTTACTTGAGATAAACAATAACTTTCTCGTTTGTCTCGTAGTTTCTTTCGTTGCTCTAATCGAAGAGTGATTCTTTTTACTGCCCGTTGTACTTGGTCGTGTGACAAGTTACACATTGCTGCTCCACCTGTTTCTTCTACATCTGAGTCGGAATCGCCGTCAAAGTTTGTCCATAGATTTGGATGCTCCTCAAAGTTTGCTTCTTTGTGTAACTCGATATGTTTTTCGATATCTCGTTTTGCTTCGTCAATCATTTCTTCGTGAGAATAGTACGAGTATTTTTGAACCCGGATTCGACCTTCCCGCGTTACATATTGCCATGGATACGTTTGCATCGAAAATGGTTTCCGTGTTGCTGTTTCGTATTTTAGTTCTTCTTCTCTTGGACTTCCGCCTACTTTGAAATTCCATCTACTCCGAGTGTAAACATCTTTTCGTTCTAAATAACTCTTTGGAAAATCTGGTGTTGTGGTACTTATCGGTGAAATTAAAGCCTTGGAAGTTGGCGATTCAGGACCAAATGGTGAAACCAACCTGTCACCTAACTCAAGTTCAACAGTCTTCTTTTTCGCAAACAACCTGTCAGTGAAGATGTCAAACGGCCTGATGATGCCGTACAAGTACACGAAAATTTGGTTACAGTAGTGTGCGAGAAAACTCGTGATGAATGCGATAACAAATACGTTGATCGATGGCAGAATATTTCCTTGTGTATCCATCCAAATGTATATTGAGTTCAACCCGAAAATAGTGGTGGTTATTGACATGATGAGCATTATTCTTCTCGCACGTGTGACAGATGCGTCAGTGACATTGCTTCGAAAAAAAAGCGAGTAATAGTTATTCCCAGTCATCAAACTGTGAATTATCGATCGAAACCTTCCCGCTACCACGCCGTCTTCTACATCACGTTTATCTTCGCCTGTCTGAAGCCGTTTTTTAAATTTAAAAAATGCAATCGAAAAGTGGGCCACAGAGCAAAGCACTGAGAGTACTAGCATACCACCCACAAATGATGGTACAATAATAATTGGATTCACGCTATTATCATCGTGCGCAAAAGAGCTAGGCACCAAAGTTGTCTCTGCCATGCAACAACCCGCTTAGGAAGTACCTGGAGTAAGTATGTCTGTAAAGTGGCAACAATAAAGTCAACTGGATATAT
>JAESGV010000561.1_pt1 | contig 16424 bp, 15 predicted proteins | sample 9269781 | NCBI WGS metagenome assembly JAESGV01 (sample SAMN15741586, study PRJNA653496) | algae metagenome | isolation source: Tildeniella torsiva UHER 1998/13D and co-occurring heterotrophs from... | place: Slovakia: Slovak Paradise National Park, Hrabusice, Kosice Region | collected 2000-01-01 | reverse complement strand
TGCCTTGATATTCCCACCTTGATCTGTTCCAATTATCTATACGTTAGTGCCATATCCCTACCCAACCACCTATTTCTAACCTTCTTTATCGACTTATCCGCTGTTCTGCCCAACGTTGCAGTATTGCTGTCCCGAACTTTGTTAGTTGCGTTGCCTAATTCGATCTAGGATCGCACTGTCGAGGCGTTGGTTTACTGAGCATAGCGATACCTAGGTTTCACCTCCACATCTCGTTATCACCAAACCAACGCTTCTATTACAGCGCTTACCAACAATGTTTGTGAAACTATACCGAGACAAGCTCATCTAGCTAATTTGAGGGCGGTGTGGGTGGGACTCTTGTGCTTCAGCAACTCGTTGTTGCCTAGCTCCATGCTCGTTGACGTTCTCCATGTTAATGCGTGGTTCTGTTTGTGAAAATAGTTAACTTTTCACCGTAGATGCCACGCACATGAAGTAGCTAGCTCACTCCGCTCAGCTACCAAACTCGGCATGTTCTTTGAATCGTTCTTTTATTCTCTTTTACAACTCGTAAACACTAACAAGGCACTTCTCACCGTTGTTCGGTGCTTGTAATAAATTCAATACCAACTTTGCTTGCTAGTACAAAAAAGCACGGAGCAGCCTAAAAATAATAATAACATAAGCTGAAATAGGTAAATTATAGTTCGTACCTTTTAAATCTAATAAGGTAGAAGCATCTACGTTCTATACGACTTTAGATATCATTACGACTAGGCTTGTTTGGTGCAGACTTACATAAAACATCATCTATTTTGCGAGTTGGCCAGAGGTTACAAAAGTATTAGAGTTTTATGTAAAAATTGCGCAGCTGAGAAACGACATTGAAAAAAGCATTCCGGAATTACTTTCTCTGGATTGTTTGTCAGCTCCAGTTGTACTTGTATGGACTGTTGGTGATCTTGTGGTTGTTCCAGTAACTGGTTTTGAAGACTTGGTTTGAGCTGCTGTGCTTGAAGTAGTTGGTTTAGTGCTTGCTGTAGGTGATTAGTTTGAGTTGTTGTACTTGAAACTGGTGACATCGAAGCACTTGATGTAACTGCAACAGTAGTCGTTTCTAATGCAGAAGTACTAGTAATAGCGGTAGTAGCTGTTTCTACTGTTACAAGTAGTAACAGGAACAGTCGTAACAGCAAGTGCGAATGACTGCGAACCACCTGCGCTAACAGCTATGACTCCTTCCACACCTGGCAACAAACCTGGGATAACTGTATCCATTACATCTTTGTTTTCCCCAACTATACACGCGTCCAGTAGGAGTTCTTGCTAATGGAAATCCAGTACCTGCTTGAATCTCGAATATTGGTTCAGGAATGGCAACTTGGAATGGCGTCCATTGATGTGCTGTATGACCAGAGAAGGTCGAGACGTCGCCATTACCATCGTATTTATTTCCAAACGCTAAAACGTTCCCATCTCTTGTTGTACAGACTGCATTCTTTTCTGTAAAGAAAGTATAAAAATGCACTACGATAAAACCTGTTCACGTATTTCGACTTTTAGTAAAGCGTTGGAAAAGGGTATGAAATGCTTCTCATCTCGACAAGGTTACAATCTCGGGATTTGGTTTGCCGTAGTGCTGTAATTATTGTTTAACACGACCGTTCAATAATCTTCTCCAAATTAACAAATGTATCTTTCATCCTACAGCGACAAGCAACTAACATCATTTTTACAACATGATCATACAATCTCTTCTACAACTATTGGTCTTGCATCTTTCCTCGTAAATGATTGTTTTAAACCATGTACAACTGCAAAGGGTTCAACCTCACCATGAGCAAATAACATTTGCAAGAATCCACCCAGCGCACCTCCTGTACAGTTACCTATCCAGTACACCCTACCATGTTATTAAAACGCTATAAATAATTTACCAGTGATCTTTCCAAGTACTAGTCACAAACGCAGGTCCAAACGACCTTGCGGGATTGAAACATCCTCCACTCACGCTTCCACCAACAAAAATTAGTCCACCGACAATAAAACTAATTGCAATTGGTGCAAACGCTGCTTTGGACCCTCCTCCAGTTTTATAAATTGTCAAACCAGAACTATGCTCGGATTTATTTTCTATTTTATCAAATGCACATGCAAATATGACGTACATGAGAATAGTAGAAAGTATTGTTTCCATGAGTAACATTTGTACGAGTGAGACATCTTCACCGCGACCTGGTACGACATCGGCGATACTACGTCCAGGAAAGACCATGTATGTGAGTAATGCACCTGTTACTGAACCCGAGAGTTGTGCAATAATGTAGAATATGCATTTAAAAATATCGATTTTGCCGGTAACAAACGTAGCGAAGGTTACTCTTATGAGTGTTAGAGTGACGATGGTTACGACTTACGAAGGGTTGAAATGTGCGCCACTAACATCGGCAAACGCAAACACGAATCCTATTACTGCGAAAACTGTTTGAAAAGAGGCTATTAGCGCCTCGTATGTGAATTGATTTGTTTGTCGATGAAAATTGTGAGACGATGCGCATGAGAGGAACATGAATAGTGTCGTGCTCAAGTATTCAGCACCTACCGCCTTAATAAAAACAATCCGCTTTGCCCGTGCGTCATCATTCATGTGAGTTTTACCGTTGAAAATAAATCCGGTTGGCCGCAATTACAACTATCTTCGCTGCAAAAGCTAGCTGCGTTTTTGTGTTAGCTTGCTGAAATCATACAGCACTGTTAACAGGTTTCAAGTTGAGTATTTTATTGTATTAGATAACGCGCAATGGACATGGAAGATGTTGAGCTCGAGGACAAAAACCTACCTCCAGATAGTCCCAAACCCGACGTGGATCCAACAAGCGATGCACTTGCGAACGAGCTGAAACAAACAAAAAATAAGTGGGTTGTACCAGCTTACATTGCTATCGTCATTTTTGCTCTGTTGCTTATTTTTCTTGTAGCTGTGGCAACAGTGATTGTTACGATATGGGGAGTGCTCGGTGTAGTAGGATTCGAATCAATGTTCAAAGCTAATCCATACGCTGGGCCAAGCTGGGGCTGTTACCACTACGATAGAACTTTGATAAACCCATCAACATTAGAAAATGTACCCGAAATATGCGGTGCATCAAATACATCAATGTGGAAGTATCTAAATGTACCACTAAATAGCTGGAAATACGTGAACTTTACAGCTAGAGAGAGTGGAGATGTAGATTCTGTGATGAAGTTGAAGGGAATTTTGTTAATGGCAAATCTAGCGAAAGATCCTTTTGTGATTATGCAACATGGTATTCGTTCCTGCAAAGAGAGCGCATATGCATTGATGCCAGCAGCTATGTTATGGAGAAATGGTTTTAATGTGTTGCTAATTGACCTAAGGAACCACGGGTCTAGTGAGATATCACAGTATGCGTTTGCTTCGTTTGGATTACAGGAGCACTATGATGTTCTAGGTGGACTGGATTATTTGGTAGCTAACTATCCAAGGCTAGCTAATATTACAGACACAGTAGGTATGTGGGGAGCATCAATGGGAGGCGCCACAGTAGCTATCGCTGCAGCTAGAACTACAATGGTGAATGCTATGTGGCTAGAAGCAGCTGCACTTATGGTTCGAGAGACGCTAGAGTGGAACGTAAAGAGTCAAGGTTTCGATGTTCCTTTTGTGATGAACAGCGTATGTGGGAAAGCTGAGTTTACATGGCCTTTTGGGTGTCCACCTTTTAAGCTAAATCCTATTACTCTGTACACTAACAAAGATACTCCACCTGTCAAGCACGTATTCATGAGTCACAAGACAGATGATACACTAGTACCGTTCTTCAACAGCGAAAACTCTGTACCTATTATGAAAAACTCTGGCGTTAATGTGACACTGTACAGCACGCGAGATCCAAATGCTCCGTCGTATTGTAGGCATCACTGTGATATCTATTCATACGAACCTATACCCTATGAAAAGAGACTAGTAGCTTTCTTCAATGATCATTTAAAACGATTACCATAATAAACTTGTTTAGCTAAATGCGCCAAAACTACTCAACTAAACGTTTGAAATTTTTCAAACAGATGGATAATGTGGAGGATCTGAAACAGCTAGTGTCACAATCGCTGCAGTCATCTGGTGTACTTGGAAAATTCAAAGTAAGCACAGTAATGACCACTCACCGTGTACAAGGCTCAGCTACGAGCTAGCGTTTTTGATGTCCTTCAGAAAAATGATACTACTGAAATCTACATGAAAAATCCAAAAATATCGTTAATACATCAAAACACAACGAGTAACGCACGCAACGATAGCTAACATTCAGATCTTTTACTAGCAGAACTAATTCGCGAATATTTATTATTTTACGACCTCGATTACTCTTCTAGCGTTTTTACACCAGAATCAAATTTAACAGAAGAGCCCCGATCTCGAGATGATTTAGTCGAAGAAGTTTCGTTACTCTCGCAAACAGCAGCAAATGCACTACAAGCAGGGAAAAAACTCCCTTTGCTACTAGAAATTTTCGATGCATTCATAGAAAAAGAGGATCACATAGAAAAAGAAAAACCAAAAGAAAAGAAGAAATTTAAAATAGTATCTTCAAATTATGATTTTGATGAACCAGAAGAATTAACAACAACTGTACAAAAAAGAAAACTAGAACCTGTAAAACCAGCTGAACCGGAAAAACCAAATCCACTGCTATCGTCAACAGATGAGTTTAATATTGGAGACGAGTTTGATGAATTTGAAACGAATTCACAAGCGTCGAATTCGTATAGCGATCACACAGCACAATCAGGAGAACAGTTCGATTTTAGTTTAGATGTTGATGATTTTTAATAAAGGTTCGATATCCATAACAATGGATGCGACGCTCGTACAGTAACTTGTTTATCAATAAATTCGTTACTTGTACTAACCATATCTCCAAAGCGTAACTCCATCTTTTTGAAATTCATGTCCCATTTGAGTCCTGTTGTTTCTATTTGTTCGCACTGTTGCCCAAGTGGCACCAACGCACATGTTTGTTTTTCCCATTTTTCATTGCGAGTAATAGTATGTTGTTCATTAGGTGGTAGAAAGTACATTGCGTTCCAAGGAGAGATCATTACGAATCGTACCTTCGAGTGTAGTCGTTTGTACATGACGTTTAAATTTGACATTTCTTGATCTACTCTACCTCCACCACCAAACACGATGATATTATGGTTTTCACGTTCTGGTTGCTCTAGAATATACTGTACACACTTTTCCAAATCATTAGAGTCTTGCTCTGGTTTATGGACGATTTTCACACCTTTTGATTCATAATAGGAACGAACTGGATTTTTTAACGAGTCTAGATCACCGCAGATTGTATGTGGTATCTGGCTGCGTTGTTAATAATCGAATTTGACGTACGTTTGTGCGTGTTGATACAGTCGATTGGCACCACCGTCTGCGCATGTTACTCGATTTGCACGATTAAATAAACTAGTAAAGATTGGGTACGAACAAGGAGTATTTAACACGACTAAATCTACCCATTCTTTTGTTGCAGAGTTATCGTAAAAATTATTATAAAAGTGTATCGTTCTTCGCTGTACAGTTGATGTCGCTCGCCGCAATAAATGCATTTTGTGAGTTGACTACAAAGATTTATTCTTTCTTGTCACTCTTCTTTTTCTTTGGCTTTTCCTCACCATCAGTAGCTTTCTTTTTCTTCTTCTTGGGTTTCTCTTCATCATCAGCTTTTTTCTTTTTCTTTTTTGGCTTTTCTTCATCGTCTGCTTTCTTTTTCTTCTTCTTTGGTTTCTCCTCGTCATCAGCAGACTTTTTCTTCTTTTTGGGTTTATCTTCATCTTCTCTCTTTCGTTTCTTACTTTCTTTTGGTTTTGATTCACTGACTTCGGTTACTTCTTCATCATCTTCGTCATCTTCTTTCTTATCGCCACCTTTAGTAGTAAACTCTTCGAATTCACGATCATCTTCGTCACTATCGTGAGCATCGGCGACAAAATCTTCATCATCTTCAGAATCGTCATCACCCATGATATCAGCATAGTTGGAAGTTTGTGCTTCTTTGGCTTCTTGCATTTCGTTCAAATTTTCAATATGCAGTCCCTTATTGTTGATGAATGTGATCAAATTGTCTTGTTCATTCTTGTTAATGTTTGAAAAAGTCCAACTCTTTCCATTCTTTAGTAACACCAATAAATCAAAGTATCTGGATCCACCAGCACGATTATCTGTTCTCGCAAACTTGAAACTCTTGATTTCTTCATGACGCATGTACAATGCAGGTTTGTGTAAAAAGAACAAACTCTTTTCCAAGAAGAACAAGTGACCTTCGTTCGCCTTCATGGAGCACTTGATCGCGTTATCATTTGTGAACGATGTAAATTTGCCAGCACCAATGAGTTTGCGTTCTGCCAACGCACGGAATACCTTGGCGACAACTTCATACTCTTTTCCATCCATTTCCTTCTTCAAACCTTTATCTTGATACTTTTCAAGTTCCTTGTCGTCAAAGTGTAACACTAGTGGTTTCTCCTTTTTGAATGTTGCATTCTTATCGAATTGGATGACCAAGTGATAGTACGCTTTTTGACCTTGACGAATGGGTGTATCCAACGAAACGACAAAGTACATGTGTGATTGACCTGGTTTGGGAAGTAGGAATAGTGTAGAAATGGACTTGTACAAAATCTTGAACGAGTATGATCTTCCGTGTAGTCGAATATACTTTTTGTGAAAATCGATATTGTATTTTCCACGTGGTGTGACAAATTGTAGTCCCTCAAAGGATACGAGTAGATCTCCCGTTTCGGAACTGATATCTGCCTTTTCTACAATCTTTTGATGGAGTTGATCAAATGGATTGTCAACGTTTTCATCTTCTTGTGTTGGTACGACAAACCGAATTTCGACTAGCATGTCGTCTGTCTTTTGTGCAGTATCATCATCGTGGAATTCTAGAATCAACTCGTTTTTTCCGTGTTTTGTACAATTCTTGACGTCTGGTAGTGCGACTGTGAATTCTTCTTGGCCGTCTATGTCGAATGATAACATATTGCCATGGAAGTGTGCATCTCCCCAATTGACACCTCTTGCGCTTACTTCTGCTTTTTTGAAATCTATTCCTGTTAAATATTTTTCAAATAGTTCCACTAGTCGTGTAAAATCAGTGTCGCGTAGATTTGAGAATTCGGTTGTGCCTTCATCACGTTTTTTCCATATGCGCAAAGAATATCCACGTGTCGTGAAGACCCACTCTACACGATCAACGGATTCTTTGGGTACTGATACAGTGTTTGCGGAAGTTGTAGATTTCCAATAAAACGTTTTTTCTTCGTTATCACCTGCAATGACAAGTTCACCTGCAGTTGCAGACGTTCTGCCTCCTAAAAACACGTTCTTGAAGCGTTCAACACCTGCAATCTTTTGCGGTGCGGCAGGTGGTTGTGTTGTCATTTTTCAAGTGTGAAGATCGAATTTGTTTGCGCGGGTTGCTTGAGTTGACCTTCTAACCGTTTGTTTCAAGGATTATTTTGAACTTCTAGCCAAATTCGTTTAATGCTGTCGTGATTCTTGCTTGATAAAAATCAAAAGTTCCTAGTGTTTTGAAACATAATTATAGATGGTCGTCAAATCTACTTTATTTACAATAATTGAAGCGAAACCTTTGTTCATACGCTAAACGTGCTTTTTGAATCAGTCGTGTTGTACAAACATTTCATTGCTACCGGGCATCAAAAACATTTCATCTTCCATTATAATATTAACAATCGAGTTCTTAACGCGATTAAGCTTTTGTTTCCAATTTTCTTTTTCTGTAACGAGAATGTAATCGGCTTTTGGTGTTAGCTGTGGTGACAACAACCATTTTGGTTCTTCTTGTGCCGGTTCTTCTTCGATCTCAATGATTGTTGGTGAACCGTGTATTGATGATTGGTCGTAAGATAGCTTCGAGGTCATTATCTTGCTAGGCAAAAATAGAGTCAACCGCATTTTGTAAATCAAAGCATCACGGTTGTTTCATAAAATTTACCCGTGTGCCATGCTAAACAGACGATGCCTAGCCAGTTGGAGGACAACAAGAATATTACTTACACTGCAAATAAGAACAACACACCACGACTTTGCTTCTGAATTTTCAAAGCCTGTATCTGTGCATTCAAACCGAAATACACAAAAATACACAAGGATCAAACATGAATTGAAGAACATGGTAGATAGCTATGCTATTTTAAACGAAGAACAACCAGAACGCTCGAATGAGAGTGCACAAATTGAAAAGGATTTGTTGGATAGTTTACTTGACAAACACGTTTGCCAAGCATGCAAAGACGCACGTACTAACGAAGCAGTATACCTACTAATCAATCTATCACTATGTGGAGCGATACCACCCTCATCGACGATAAATACAGTCGCATCGACGCTATTACGTAATCAACAACCAAACCATGCTCTAGAGATACTAGAAACACTGCACAAATACAACACGCCAATCGGACTAGACATACCAGCCATACGCAGACTCTTACGATATTTCATCTCCACAAACTTGTTACCAAACGCAAACAGACTTTTCCAAATCATCAACAAACAAGACAAGAAACTTAATTTATATTTAATGATGATAGAATCATACATCCGCGTTCGTGATCTAGATTCTGCAAGAAGTGTCTACGATGAATTGTCCGAGAGTGGACAGAAACCACATGTTGTTACGTTTGATTCAGTTGTAAGTGGATTTATGAGTAAAGAGAAGGAACATATTGTGCAAGAAGCCTTTGACGAAGAGGTGAATGGATTCAACTACAAAAACACGCAAGACAGAAATCAAATTCAAAGTGACTTGAAAGCATGTTTGGAATCTAATCCGCGAATTGAACAAGTAGAGAAATTTGGAGAATCTATTTCACAATCTGAGTTTTATGTTGCAGAAACTGTAGTTCTGCACTATTTGACAAAACATGGTGGAAACGTTAAAACGATTGTTGATCGTGCGAGGAAGAGTGTACGTGACTCAAAAAGCAGTGTCGATTTAGAACGTGAATTGTTACTTGATTACCTTCTGGAGTTACAGAACACTAGTGGATCAAGTTTTGATACATTTGATACAACGACTGATGTATCTACAGATAGCAAAGTAGACGAGCTCCCAAAGCAGATACAGTTACTTTGTGTTCAGAAAAAGATAAACGAAGCAGAAGATTTACTCGTAATCGCGTGTAAACAAGGTCAAGTAACAAGTCCTGTATTATTTAATTCGATCTTGAAAGCATACGTAGATTCCAAGCAATGCAAAATGGCGAGGAATTTGTACAATAGAATGGAACAAGAGTTTGGTGTAGAAGCTGATACTATTTCAAACATTATATTAAAGAATTGTCCGTAGTTTGTACGTATTGCACCGCTTGTTGGATATTGTCTTTTACTGTTTCATAAAATTTTGAATGCACAAACTCACTCGTTTCGTTTGCTACACTTCACGGCGCTACTCTAACAATCAATACGCTGAACTTGGGAAACTAACCAGCCTCGCATACACTCACAAAGCACTAAAACGAAATGAAAACGCAGTAGAATTATTTCATAAAATACTCGCTATAAATCCAACTAATGCACACATACACACAGCACTAGCAGATACATACGAAAATATGGGTTCGATTAAAAGCGCAATAGAGCACTACAGACATGCCATTCAAGTTTCACACGAAGAAGACAATTTTGAAACATCATTATTACACTTCAAAACTGCAACTTTGTTGAAACAAGTAGGACAGATAGAAGAGATGAAAATCTCTGCGAATATCGCTTTGAATGCATTTCTAGAGAAAAAAGAATTTTTGAAAAAACAAAGACAGGTATTGGCAGAGCAAGGACATACAGTAGAGAAAGAGCATGAGATCATGAGTAAACAATACGACTATGAAGACGGAACTGACGAGACATACGAGTTTGTAGAACTGCCATTGAAAGCCATTACAGAGCAAGAAGATAGAATTGACGAAATTGTATTAAAGCTAAAAGAAATGTTATAGACGGAATGGTTTGTTTGATGCAACTTCTTTGTTGAAAGAGACAACTTGGGCAAACGCAAACACAAATAGATGTGACGTTTGGGCTCACATGAACAATATTTTTAAACTATCAAAGCTCATGGTCTGGAACAAGTCTCAAAAGTCTTCACTCAAAGACATACTCAAATCTACGGCAAAATCTATGCGAAATGCGTTTCCAGGATACGCCAATACCACGCTGTTCGAATTAATGTTTGGAATCGCAACTGTAGCTGTACAACACCACAAAAAGAATTTATTGGCAACAAAACTAGAAAATCCGAAACTATTCACACCACAAGAAACAGATTTTGACTACTCGACGCTGAAAAAATATCCATCAGAACTGAATCCAGACGGTATCGATTCAAAAATAATTCAGTCTGCACAATCCATTCTAGACCTCGTTATCGCAACGTATTATCCGCTAGTCGAGTACCAATCGCAGTATTACGCTATATTAACTGGTCTGAAACCAAAAGATGGTGACATTCTAGCAAGTTTAATAACGCATAAATCTGCAGATGAAAAATCTATTGCACGTCGTGTTGGGACAGTCGTCTTACAAAATACAAAAGTACATCATGGTGAACCAGCCTTTTTCACAACACTAGAAGATGATCGTTTAACTATTTGCGTGCGTGGAACGTGGAGTGCAAGTGATATGATTTCAAATTTTACTAGTGAACAAGAAGAGTTTTATGCGTTTCGATCGTACGATGGAGGTCGTGAATTGATAAAAGGCAGTGTTCACAGTGGCATGTTAGCGAGTGCCAAGTGGGTGTTTGGAAAACATCTCGCGTTATTAGATGATATTTTATCGGAAAAGAAAAAGATCATTTGTTGCGGACATAGTGCGGGAGGAGCGATCGCAACACTTGTGGCCATTTTAATTCGTGATTTTATGGTTAACAATATTGAGAAAATGTCATACAAACCCTTACCAAGTGTGCAATGTATCACATTTGCATCAAGTGCATTCTTCTCTTATGATCTCGCTCGATGGTGTCGATCCTTCACTGATTCGTTCATCATGGCTGGAGATATCGTTCCTTGCTTCACTACTGCCAATATGGAACAATTACGTTTGGAAATACAAGATCCATCTTCGCAAGCAGTGATCGACGAGTACAAACAAAGACATCCGTTCTTATCTCGCGTACTGTTCAAAAAGACAACAAGTGATGAAAAGTATTCATTTGAACCCATGTATCCTGCTGGAAATATTTACATGGTGATCGATAGTACTGATTCTGAAGATGTTTACTTCGGAGATGAATTTTTTGAATATTTATCGAAAAAGATTGACAAAGCAGAAAAACCCAAATCTTTTATGAAGCTGGCAAAAGCTTTTAGAGAAAGAATTTCAGGAGACGATGTTGAAAGAACGTTTGTTATTAGGCATATTGATGCAAAACATTTGGATAGAATTGTATTCTCACCGTGTATGATACGGCACCACTGGACATACAATTTTAACCAAGCATTTTTGTTCATATTAAAATAAATTTATTTTTTGTATAATAAATAGGCGCCGAGTCCGACAAATGCAGTTGCACCGCCTAATATTAAAGCAGAGGCTTTGGAGGTGATTCATTTTTTACTTGCGATCAATCCACTCAAGACATCTAACGAGTCGACAATGAGACCCGCTTTTAGAATAACATCTCTGGAGGCAGCATTGCTTGTAAGTAATGCGTACCCGAGAGCCAAATCCCGAGATCCGAACAATCTCGTCATCGCTTCGCCATCGTTTGACTTTGCTGCATTAGAAACTCCCAATGTTTTGCTAGCAAGTTTTGGTAATAACCAACAAGATGCACCAACGACAATTCGACCAAGTGAAAGAGTGTACAACGCTGTTTCTTCCATGATTTTTCAGGTTGAAAGACGTAAATAAACAAAATAGTCAACCGGTCACTGAATTGTTGACAAGAAGTTCTTCTGCGATATTTGAGAATCTAGATTCAAGATCAATTCAAAACACAATTATTTCTTGATGAATTACAATTTACTTAGTTTCTTTTTTCTTCTTTCTGAAAATATTTCTCATGCGATTGAAGAGTTTGCTTCTCTTGCTGAGTTTCTCTTCATTCTCACAATTCTTTTCTTCTTCAAACACTTGCTTAAGTTCCTTTTGCGCTTCTTCAGCAGATGGAGACATGATCATGCTGCGCATACGTTGTAAATTGGCTTCACGCTCTTCTTCTGTGAGTACCTTCTTTGGTGATCCTGATTTTCTAGCGATACCAGCAAACTCTAAAATAGTATTGAAAGCTTCTCTCTTGATCGAGATCAAATCGTTGATTTCGTTCTCGAACGCAAAGTCAAACGGATCAGCTAGTAGAAGGTTCTTTTCGTCAAAGAGTGACTTCAAATATGGATGTCTTAATGCATCTAGCGCAGTGATTCTCTTTTCAGGGTTGAACTGTAGCATGCCTTCAAGCAAGCTTAAGGCATCAGCACTAGCGTTGGGGAAGACTTTACGAAGTGGTTTGCCTTCATATTTGGGAAGTCCAGAAATGAACTCGAGACCTTGTGGTGAACCTTTGACGTTGTGTACTTCTTGTGATCCCAAAACTTGTAAAATCTTTTCGACTTGATTGATTGGACTGCTGCCCTTGAAGAGAACGCCCTTACCGAGTAACTCTGCCATGATGCAACCAACACTCCACATGTCGATTGCCTTGGAAACAGTTTTATGGTTGAGTAACAACTCGGGAGCACGGTACCACCTAGTAACAACGTAATTGGTACTCATGCTTGGATCTTCGGTAAAATCTAGACCACGTGCCAAACCAAAGTCACAAATCTTGGTTTCACAGTTACTGTTGACAAGAATGTTTTCTGGTTTCAAATCACGATGCAAAATGTCGGCACTGTGCATGTAACAAACAGCGCTCAAAATTTGATACATCAAGTATTGTACATGTCTATCGCTTAGTTTTTGTTCAGTGACGAGGAAATCACGAAGATCGGCTTCCATGAGCTAAGAAAAAGTTAGTCGTAGCAAGAAGAGTAACGTACCTCGGTAACCATGTATACATCTCTAAACTCACCGTATGAAGGTGGTGGAACGATTGCTTTCAAGTTGATAATGTTTGGATGGTTCAAGTGAGTCAAGATTTTCATTTCTCTTAGGATGCGCTTTGGAATCAACGTTTGTCTTAGCAAAGCACTCTTGCTCATCTTTTGGTCGCGATTTTTGAGTAGAATTTCTTCGGCTTGCCCAGTTGGAAACACTTTACCGCATTTCTTAATGGCTACTGCCGATTGTGTGTTTGAGTCATATCCAGAGACGACCATGCCGTAGCTTCCTCGGCCTACGACTTCTTGGATGACATATCGTTCTTGAATGAAAAAGGTTTCGTTTTGAATGATTTTTGGTATAAGTTGTACATCGATTCTATCTTCTTTATCGACTGTGAGTTGTGGCGATGTTACTCCCTCTGTCAATGCATCTGGAGATTCAAGGGAGGCATGAGAGGTTGGGATAGTAGCGAGCTCTTCGGTATTGCTCTTGGATTGTGTCATTGTTGTGTAGAATGTTGGGAGAAGCAAGGATTGTTATTTAACTGAGATGAAGCCGAGTTATAAATAACAATATTTTGTTCGTTTATGGAGAAAATGTCAACTGTCATAAAAACATTTCTAGGTAGAAACAGTATTTAGATATGCCTCAGCTACGAATTCTTGGTAGAATCTGCATCTTAAAAAGCGTAGTTGCACAAATACTAAGGTAAAGCGAGATCAAATTAACTGTGTCAAAGCGAAATGAAAGAATAGCGATTTACATGATTTTACACTTTGTTTCTGTACCAGCTACATGGTTTCCGCCCAGCTCCATACATTCCATCACCAGTGCGACAAGCACCGTCCATGTGGTTAGTTTCTGTTCGGTAAGATAAAGCTGAGAAGTTGGTGCCGTAGCTATCCTGTATAGCGCAGCTCGAGTATGGAACGATGGCGTCGTTTGGCTCATGATATGAAACTAGCGAGCTGAAAGTTGTCAACGGAACTGACATGTAGCTAAGTAGACCACTTGAGCTGTCTCCACAAATGGAGCCCTTCACCTTTGTTTTCGCAATATCGCGTAGCTCTTTCACGCACAAGCCTTGCTTGTTGCAGAAATCTTTGTCGTTTGTTACGAAAACAGGAAGAGGTCTTCCACCCTTGATGCAGAATCCAAGTACATTAGCCACAAAGTGTTGAAGCATTCTCCAAGTCTCGAAAACAACACCACCGTGTTCTTTGTCGTTGCATAGCTTGGTTAGCCAAGTCGAAGCTTGACTTCCCATAAATGGACCATTAGCTGCATACCACGAAGTAGTTTCATCAATCGTACAATAGTTATTCTTGATGGCTGCAGCAAGAACCAAATTACCCATGCTGTGAGCAAATATGATTTTGTTCTTGATGGGTCTTTGAGAGAAACCAGGACGAATGTGTCGCTCCTGTTGTCCTACAAGAGCTAGATCGCAGTAAGCCTTTTGCATGTCAACAGAATCCCATCCGTTCATTTTAGTATCATATTTTACAAACCATCTCTCGGAACATTGTGGAGTATTCTTATGGACATCTCCCCAATACGATCGATAACGATGAGTTGCGTTTTTAGTTTCAGCTACGCCAGCGCCATGTAAAAAGATGCAAACTTTCTTAGAATCATCCGATCGGTAGAGGCCACTACATGCTACAGTGTCTCTAGTCCATTCGTAATCGCATGATGTGGGTGACAAATACCAACTGCTGTCGGCAGGTGCCACATATGGAATCTCCCAAGCATTAAACACTGCGTCTGGCCCACTTGGGGAACATCGTGAAAACTTGTCTGTTATTTGCTCTTTGATTTTGGCGAGTTCGAAGCTGTATGAGGTAATCTCGATAACAATATCTTGACCTAGAATTTTTGCAGGTATGAAGTTTTTCAAGTCGCACAATACGAAGTGCTCTCCCGCGAAGGTGGTAGTCCACTTTTGTTTGCACTTCCGCACTTCTGTGTCAAATATTCGAGCATCGGCAGGTACAATCTGAGCTTGATACAGTGAATTTGTAAGTTCAGAAGCAAAAGGTGGACTAACAGTCTGAATCGCTTGACATTTTTTGTCATCGAACATGTAGACATTTGTTATTCCATTTGCGTAGTGAAACGTTTGTCCTTCTTTGCTAGATATCGCCTCAATACTCCAATCGTTACCCTCTTTCCATACATTAGCAATACCTACATATTGTTGCTTCGATTCAGAGCGATGCGCAGCGATAAACTGTACAGAGAAACTCTCAGGTAATTGCAAGATACTATTGACGTACGCAGCATACGCTAACAGTAGCAATGACAATAGGGCTCTCATGTTACACGGTTTATAATAACTTAAGATATTGATTGGGCAGAGCTGTAGATGAACCGTAAGATAAGCTAAAAAGGAATGAATTAACAGATTAATCAGAAAAGGTTTCTGTAAAGGTTTGGTATGAGAATAAGTTGCTTTAAAGAGCAGCTAGTCGATTATCTAGGAGTAATACTCAAATGTCACAATGCTCCTTGCAATCGAGAATTAAATGATCGTATACAGTTTATGTGTTAACGATATGAATTATTTAGATCTAAATTGAATATATGTTGCGAAGATCACTGAAATTTACTGGGAGATCCCTTTTGATATGTACGTATGTCGCGTCTTGAAGATTGCCACATCTCCCACTCTATTGTTCGTCTATTTTGTCCTCTTGGTGACGCCATAGGAGGGCTCTCTTGCACACTATCAGCAGATTCAAACAATGTCTAATCTTTAATTCGTTACAAGTTACGAACCAATTTGATACTTCCATCCTTGGTAGCCGCGTCTTTGTTGATAACTCGAAACTTCTTGCTACTTGTCAAGTACACCGCTTGAACGATACGGTCTCTCTGATCCGACAATCTTTCCTCCTTTGTCGCAAAAACTCCTGCAATAAAAATCGAGACTTCTTTGATTCCCTTCTTTCTTGCAGCGGCAAATAGAACCTTCACATGAAACATCTCTGGATGGTTTACATGTTTAGAGACCCTGTTTTGTATGTCACCACTTTCACCGACATACATATCTATGGTTTTCCCCATGTCGTACGCTATGAAATATACGACGTGCTGCTTCATCGGGTGCGATGCGACATCATGGAAGCCAAACTCCTCGTGTAATCGATTCATGGTGTTGTTAACTGTAACCTCGAGAGAGCCTGTACTCAAGTTCCAAACATTTGTTTCGCCGTTGTTCTTGAAATACACTTTCCGTGCCATTCCAGCTATTTTGTCTGTTAATGCAAAATATCGTTCATTAGCAATACAATACCTTGCATAACTCAATAGTAGTCGTACTCGAACTCTTCTATCATCTTCCGAGTCAACGATACGTTTAACA
>JAESGV010000560.1_pt1 | contig 16442 bp, 12 predicted proteins | sample 9269781 | NCBI WGS metagenome assembly JAESGV01 (sample SAMN15741586, study PRJNA653496) | algae metagenome | isolation source: Tildeniella torsiva UHER 1998/13D and co-occurring heterotrophs from... | place: Slovakia: Slovak Paradise National Park, Hrabusice, Kosice Region | collected 2000-01-01 | reverse complement strand
AGGAACAGTTGGCAAAATTGTCAGCGCAGGACGTGATTATGGCGTTGGAGCAAAAGTAACGTCGTTGGATCTTTCTGGGAACGGTTTGTCTGACTTATCAGGCTTAAGCGTGCTTTCACAGTACTATCCAAACCTCGTTCGTCTAAGTTTGGTGAATAACTCGATCAACGACGTGAACCAACTCGATCATTTAAGAGGCGTGAACTTGATAGAACTATTTTTGACTGGAAACCAACTGTATAATGGCTCTATTAATGAACCACAGAACGCGCAAATGGCACAGTACGTTTTCATAATTTTTGTTAACGCGTTTAGAGCTATTATTTCCAAGTTCCCAAACCTACAAGTTTTCGATCAAGTACCAATACCAGGACGTCAACAAACTGGTGCGCCAGCACCAGTGATAGCAACAACAACAATAACAACAACAAACTTGCCAAACCCAAGTGGAGGGTTGGCAGATAATCAAGATATGAAAAACTTTGCATCGATATTTTTGGATGCCTTTGACAAGAAAAGAAACATGCTTGGAACAGCGTATGCAGACAATGCGAGTTTTAGTATGACTGTACAAGTTGGACAATGGACAGATACCAGCCTACAAATGGACAAACTGAGCAAGGATGATTTTCAAACTATGGTTTCGCGCAGTAGAAACTTGACAAAAATCAACCCACATCGTAAGAATAATATTACAGTTACTAACAGTATCAGGCGCCAAGGATTATCTATTGCGTGATAGAAACACTATTCAAGGATTTTTCAACGCTTTCCCTGCCACGCAACACGATTTTTCACACACTCTAATGGTTGACGCACAACTAGTCGGAATACCGCCGTTGAATACACAATTGTTTCAAGTTGTTATTCACGGGCAATTCATGTGCAACAACTATGTACGTGGGTTTGATAGAACCCTTATTCTTTCCCCACCACAGCCACAGTACGAATCAATTTTAAGTAACTAACAAAAATAGTTCCCAACAAAATGGATGGTCTGTCAGTATTGTAAATGACCAACTGCATATAAGACCAGCATCGATTGTTGATGTTTCACTAATGTCATCAGTAACGGCTACACAATCACCAAACTCACCACAACAAAATCAATTCCAATCACCTCCATCGGGACTCTCTGTCGATCAACAACTAGCTTTAAGAACACTACAAGAACAAACCCGACTAACAACAAACTACGCTATGCAATGTTTAACACAAGCAAATTGGAACATTCAACAAGCCATACAATTGGTCCAACAGAATCGACATAAACTTCCAGGAGATGCATTCTACCAATAAAATCTACAATAATTTATACACTTTTATTTTCTCTTCAAACGAGCTGCCAAATTGCTCATGTAATTCTTCTTTTGTGGTGTTGATGTAACTTCTGTTTTTGCAACCTTTGCAAATCGTTGTTCGTCCTCATCTTGTTCTTGCATTTGAGTAAATGCTTTTTCTAATTCTTCTTGATCAATGTCATCGTAGTCTGCAAAGAAATCAATATCTTGTGCAGGTTCTTCCTCTTCTTGTACAATTTGCTCTTCCTCTGGCATTTCTTCTAAATCATCTTCGACATCAATGGATATCATAGGTGGTGCTGGTACACCATCTAGAATATTTCTAGCAGACGTAAAACCAGTTGGTGCTGTCTGCACTTGATCAATCTTTCGTTTTTCGCCAACTTTTTGGTTTGCAACAGCTGGTACACGAGGTGGAACACGCTGAGGTGGAGCAGCCATAGTTGCAGGTTTTGGTAGAGGTTGCATATTAGTAGCTTCCCGTACAATATCAATCAATTCGACACCATATTCGCTAACCTTCTTATCTCCCATACCTTTGATCTTTTTCAAAGATTCCAGAGAGTTTGGTTTCTCACGTGCTATTGCATCAACAACATCTTGGTTAAGAATCATGTATGGAGCAATATTCTTTTCTTTGAACTTTTGTGTACGCCATTCCAATACTCGTTTCTTGATTGCTGCTTCTTGTTTATCGTCACTAACACGCTCTTCTGTATCATCGATAGGGATATCTAGCGAAACGAACTTGGACTTTGGTTGCGACTTGGCTCTTGGCGGAGATGTAATTGTTTTCGCTCTTCCACCCAAACCACTCTTCACTTGTACAGTGAACTGCTTCTGTCCTAATAACAATTCTTCACTCTTTTCCTTGTTCACTGACAGTAAAGCATACGTGCCACCTTGAGAACCCATTCGTTCTTTGAATTCTTCGTCTATGCATCCACGAGTAATGAGTGTAGTAACGATGATCTCTCGCTCTTTTTCTGGAATGTTTTTACCTTTTCCATGTTCTGCGAGTTTATCGTGTTGCTTTTCGACGATTTCCTTCTTTTTGGAACCTTGCCATACATTTATAGCGTGCATCATTGGTGACTTTCCAAGAGCTGATAGTAAATTAATGAAATCTTTGGCTTGGTTTGTGACGTCTTTGTCCATCATGTTACCACCTGACATACAGTTATCACAATGTTTGCGGCAACGTCTTGCGTCAAACTCTTCTCCAAAGTATTCCAACTGCATAACTCTTCTGCATCTTGTTTCTGATGTACAGTAGTCTACCACTTTGTTCAAGTTTGTCAAGTTACGAGTTGGATTGTTGGAATGTGGTGCTTCTGGATCTTGTACAATGAGTTTCGAATTGCGAACGCGATCTTGGTAATTGTACAATACTAGACATCGACTTGGTAGACCATCTCTTCCTGCACGACCAGACTCTTGGTAGTACTCTTCAATTGATTTTGGAATTGAATGATGAATCACATATCGTACGTCACTCTTGTTGATTCCCATGCCAAACGCTACTGTTGCTGCGATGATGAACACTTCGTCGTTCTTCCATTTGCGTTGGTTAGATTCTCTTTCATCATAAGATAGACCTGCGTGATACACTAGACATGGAAGGTTGGCAGTCTTCAACTCTGTCGCGACTTTTTCACAGTCCCATCTTGACAAACAGTAGATGATACCTGACTTTTTTGTTAGGTTGTGAGTCTTGAGGTAGTCGATAATTTGAGTGACTGCTTTAGCCATTTGCTTGTGGTTGACTTCATAGATCAAGTTTGATCGATTGAAACTTCCCTTGAACACGCATATTTCTTGCGTGTTAACCTTCAACTTGCTCAAAATGTCCGCTTGTACTAGTTTGGTAGCAGTAGCAGTCAACGCCATCACGGGAATATCTGGGTAGTCCTGTTTCAACTTGCCTAGTTCCAAGTAGTCTTTTCTAAAGTCGTGACCCCATTGACTGATACAATGTGCTTCATCAATCACGAATCTTGCCAACATGCCACGTTTGTTAAGTGTTTGTAGAATAGACCTAAACTTGGGACTCTGAGCCAATCGTTCAGGTGTCACGTACAATAGTTTGTTGTACTCCATGTTTTGATAAGTGCTATCTTGATCTTCTAGTGACTGGTAACTTGACAATGCGTCTGCCTCAACACCTGCTTCGCGAAGAGCGGCTACTTGGTCTTGAATAAGTGAAATTAGTGGTGAGACAACAATTGTGACTCCTGTGCTAACAATGGCTGGTAATTGGTAACATAGTGACTTTCCACTTCCCGTTGGCATGATTACCAAAACATCTTTTCCTGACATTGTAGCGTTAATTGCCTCTAGTTGATTTTCTCTGAATTCTTTCAAACCAAATGTCTTTTGTAGTTCTTCTTTAATTGGTTCTGTCCATGGGCCTTCGACATGTAACCAGGGACTTTCTTCTTTCACTGGTGTTTCGTCAATCATATCTTGGTCTATATTCTGTACATTATGCTCGTGCATAGATTCATCGTCTTGTGTTGATGGTTCCGAATCGATTTGTGGTGGCGCATAACTGCTTATTATTTGTGTTAACTGATTTTTAGGTGGCGTTTTTGGGGTGACTTGTGTCTTTGGCGGCGTTTGCGAAGAGGACGGTGAGACACCTGCCATTTGCGCAACAGGGTCATCTAAAACTGCCTGTAACTCTTCTAACTGTTCTTTTCGTTTTAAAAAATCATCTCGTTGTGATACCAAGTCGGCCACCACGTCTTCGTTTTCGTTTGTCGCTAGTTTTTGTTGTAGGTCATTAATAAGGTCTATTGAATCAGTAAACGCTATCGAGTACGAATTTAGTAAACTGATGGCCTGTGTGGCCAAGTCCTTATAGTTTAAATGTTTTTTGGTGGTGAATGCAGTGATGCTTTTTTGTTTTGGAGGTGAGGGTTTCGTGTCGTTAATTCGCGGAGGCAAGACCGGTGTACGAGGTGGCAGTGGCACACGTTTTACTGGCTTGGGAGGCGGACTTTGTTTTGGAACAGAGTCTTTTGGTTCGTACAGTTCGAACGAAATCTTATCGCCATTATCGTTGAAAAATTGTTTGTTGACGACACGCCGAGCGTCTAGCTCTTGTTGTTCTTGTGATGCTGTTGGTTCCCCAGCTTCACTCATTTTGCAAATTTTGTAAGTTTTACAAAATAAACTTGAAGCAAACAATGTCACATAAGGTCTTAAAGAGGAGTGATTCTGTAGACCTTTCACAAGCGTGTATAGAAACTATTCATTCGTTCCTCTCGTACAACGACGCATTGGTGGCTTCAATGGTATCTTACGGTTGGAATATAGTATATTGGAATTACCGTTATTCTGAATATTATAATTGCTATAATAGAGGTGGATTCACCAGAAAAGATTTCATGCTGCGATATTACAGAGAATTTTTGTTTAAAAGACTCATTCAAATCTATGAATATAATAACAGCTTATGTACACAATTTATAGCTTGTACAACGAAAACACAACGCGAGCACTACAATATGGTATGCGACGAGATATGTCAACGCTCAATCGTACTAAATTCATTGCGTACTTCACCTTTTTTGCGAATGTATGCCGACCTCGCCCAGTTTGTGGAGTACCTGTGGGACTTCACAGACAAAGATGATCTAAGAACACCACTATTTATTCAGAAACTACAGAAACTAGATGAGAAGGGCAGAACAGCTGTTTCTGCAGCAGTTGGTCTCTATCCAAACAACATCACAATGAACTATAGTCCAATCGTGTTCCATACAGAAGAAAACGGAAGAATGGTTACTGTCATGTATGAAATGAATGGTGAGAAAACACCAGTCTTGGTATCACAAGGTAAAACGAGTGTTGTTGACGAGGTTCAAGCCAAAATTCTCGCCTGTAAGCTATTTGGGTGGGACTACGATGGATCATCAAGTATTTTGTTCGTAATTCAACTATTAATCCCACTAAGCACATCTAAAACCAAGAGAGCACTCGAGTTTGCCACAATTAATCTTACAGCATAATCTACATAAAATCTTCAAAGAATTTATCTATAATATCAACTTGATCATCGTTTTCAATTCCACTCTCAATATCCAACTCTGAATTCAAAACTACTTCTTGGATAGTGTTACCAAATTGGTAACTATTAATTTGATTGGCAAGTTGCGCCAATACAGTCTCCTCTTGTGCTGATCGCAACATGGTTTGAATTCTTTCTACTATACTGTCTAATGAAGGCCCAAACACAGTGTTTTTGTTTCTGATATTGATCAGTGCGTTAAGTTCTGTTTGTAAACTAGTTAACACATCTTTTCGAACAACTGGATCATCAGACGTACAATACGCGTGCAGATGGATGTTTGCTGCCAAAGTAACAATGTGTCCGTTATGTAGTGCATTCCAAGAAAAGTTTGGTAGTAGTGTCGCCTGCGCAATGCTATCTGCCTCCTTGATTGCCTCTTTGATTTGTCCATAACGGAAACACCGTTGAGCAACAGCTGCTTTCAACGTTAGTGTCGTTCTCAAGTTGAATCTTGCTATTGCTTCCACTGGAACCTTGCCCACTAGTTTTTCATTCCTCTGTGAGAGCTTTTCGCTTATATAATTAATCCTCTCAGGTACTAACTGATACAAATCAGTGTTTTGTGTTATATCGCTTAGAATGTTTTCCATATCTTCACTAGTCAAGCCCCACGATTCTTCTGTTTCGCCTTGTTGCTGGATTTTAAATTCTTCAAAAATTCTTTCTCTGTGGAGCATCAACTTTAAATTCTTTTCCATGTCGGTGTGAGTTGGTTGTATTGTGACTTGTATAATTTGTTCGTACAATCGGCGCAAGTACAGTACGCTGGGTGTCTCGATTATGTTTGAATTTCGTTCGAAAAAAGATTTGACGTTTCCAAAAAATAGCAATGAACGCTCATCGTCGTTAAAAGCGCAATACAAGCCTAAAAATAATGAAGATGCTGTTAGTGTAATGTTTTTCAACACTTGATCGAACTTTGCCATGATACAGGCACGAGATTTCTCGAATGCGTATTCTGCTTGTTCTGTCAATCCAATATCTAGCAGGAGTACAGCCTTCAGTGCATATATTAGTGTAATATCATCTTCTTCTGGAACATATGTGTTCTCTTTTCCAGACAGTTCATTGTCAATGTATAATATTGATTGGAAAAAACGTTCTTGCGGAATAAAGGGCATTTTGCTCATATTAAATCCATTCAGTAGTGATGGTGCAACTGGATTTGGTGACGTATCTTTTGGCGTCGGATAAGGCTCTGTAACTGTTTTTTGTGCTTTTTCGTATGAATAAATGCATGATCTTTTCTGTTTTACGCATCTAGCACCTGTACATTGTTAGTCAAGTATTGCAATAGTACACGAAGGCAATTTCTTGTCACATCGTCGGTGTTGCGCACGACATGTTTCACAGACATGTTTGGAATACCCAACGTCGTTTGTTTGCATTTTTCGAGTGAAACAGAAGATTCCACTGCGAGTTTATTTTCAGAAAATTTCTCCCACCTGCGCATTAGGGCAGATTTTGCGACAATGTGTCGCATTGTGAATAGATACGTTATACAATAGCTGTGTTATCATATAATAATCCGAGTGTAAAGTAAGAATAAAGTCACTTCAAAGTATTGAATTGAAGTAAATCACTGTTTACTTTGAGCCAAACAAAGCACTGAAGATGCCTTTCTTTTGTTTCTTTTGTGATCCATCAATAGCATAACCTTTGAGTTGAATGGCATCTAGTTCTGACCATGACGCACTCTTGTTGGTATCCATGGTGATAGTAATGATGTCAACAGGGGTGGGTACACATTGCAGTTCTGGACTGAAGATTCTACTCATCGCTGGTAGACTTGCTTGATGTGGCTCTCCTTTGTACAATGTATGCTTGGTGGAATCTCCTTTTCTCTCTCCTTGTATGTGTACTACTGCTCCAGGATGATATGTTTCATAAATGTCGATTGAGGTAACAACCACAGGTCGCTTGTATTTTAGTACAATAATCTCAATGCAACCACGACTAGCTTTGGGCGCCCACGCTGTACGCAAATCTCCATATTCGGGATACGTGTTAGATGGTCCTATGACGTTTGTAGCTGGCCATCCGCTGTATTCGGAAGTACAGCTAACTACTTCGTGAACCCATTGCGAAATAAATTCTAGTTCTTCGTTACTAGTGAGTGCAAAGTTCAAAAAGACACTTGACTCGAGTATTATCGTCTTTAAATCTTCATCCAATGTTTGGAATTTCTCCTTGATAGATTTCAAGTTCACGCTAGTATCAGTTTGTTTTACAAGACTCGTAACCATTCTAGTGATACAGAACTGAATCAATTGTTGCTGAGAGTATGAATGAGCCATAGCCAATACATCGAACAAGTTGTCCATTGTCAAATTTTTCATGACAACATTTTCTGGTTCTTTAAAATCTTCCAGCAAGTACTGGTTTGCAGCAAGTAGCAACTCTACTGCGTTATCTTCATTTACAATGGTACTACCACTGTAAATGTACTCTAGAATTGTACTGAAACTAGCGAGGGATAAATCATCCAAAACGATGGGTTCAGAACCGGAATCGCTCATCCATCTTGACAACATGGCATTAAAATAAGTTGACCTGATTTTGAGGATAAACGAGTGTCTGCGAATGGGTACATCTTGAACGAAAAATTCTACGTCAGCTCCAAATTCATCTGCCGACATGTTACGCATATGGTCGGCTAATGAAACTTCCAATGTACTGTTAATCATTCCTGCTAATTCTAACCAGGTAGAAGTTTTGACGATTGGTTCCATAGATTGGCAATAGGACATGACTGGGCCGAGTTCGATTTCTGTTGCGAATTTCTCCAAACGAGAAAAGTATTTCTCTCCATCGGCATGTTCTAGTTGTGGTAGTACGACTTGGTCGGTATAAATAAATCGTAGAACAAGCTCTACAATATCACTTGCATAGTCTTGAATGAAAAGTTCTTCATTTTCCATACGTGCAAACAACTTTGGGCATCTATGTTTAATCATCGCACGATGTACGTGGTATGTCTTTAAACTATCTTCGTTTGATGGACAAACTATTTTGCAAGTATAGGAAGATGGCTCTTGTTCTTGTACAATGAGTTTGTAGAGAGTTTCAAAATCTCTTGTGAATGATTCTGGAACTTTTGCGCGGTCAGGGTTTGCATTTCGAAGAGTGTATGATACACCTATGAGTTGAATAGCATCGATTTCAAAATAGCCAGTTGAACCGAGGGTATTCATCTCAATGCGTACTTTGTTAGTCAGGAAATCTGTCTTTGTGAGTTGTGGCGAAAAGATACGACTTTGTTCTGGTAACTGATGTTGATTTGGCTCTCCCTCATACACGACAACCCACGAAGTTGTTGCCTCATTAAAGAGTAGGACTTTGGTTACTGCACCTGGACAGTTTGTCTCGTAGATGTCAATTTGGTGTACAAGCATTCTGTGCTCGTACTCCAACTCAAGGAACTCTAATTGGCTTTGTGTTTGAGAAGGTGCCCAAGCAGTTCTCTACGATACATTAAGAATTATGTGCGTTAAATACTTACGATATCTCCATACGATGGGTATGTGTTGCTGGCGTTTGCTACGTTAGAGGCAGGCCATCCGCCATATTCTGACGAAAAACCTGTTACTCTTTGTACCCACTGCCTGGCAAGACACTCAGTGGGGATGTGGCTACGTGTTTGAGGTTCTGACATGTTTTCGGTGATGTATGTTTGTAACGAACTTGCTTTAAAGCAGCAGTAGATATTCGCTAGTTTGCTTTTTGACATGAGCCCTCTTAGCGCTAGCAATCTCTGCAAAATATTTGCACACTTGTTGGAAACTTTTCGTTTCGATTGGGTTTAGGTAGTCGACGATTAACCCAAGTGCTTCGGGTGTAACCCTCAAAAAATGTGCCCAAGCTGTAAGTAACCTGCGACGTTTTTGTGGTGCATAGAAAGCCAGCAACATTTTATACGGTTGATCAATTACACATAACGCTATCAACCACACCACATCAATCACGTTAGAAGCAGCCATAAACGTGAACATGTGTTGTTTTTTTTACTGTTTTGATTGTATTTTAGATCAGAAGCAGGGCGCTTGCTAAACGTTTAATACCGTAAACAGACTTTGGTGTCACTATCTTCGTTGTATCAAAAAGCGCACCGACTGAAGCCATCCTCTATTTAGATGCACCAGAGTCGCTACTATTGAAGCTCGAGTCATACCATACGCCTCGGGCCGACGTCGACAGGAGTCAAGTACCCTTGCAGATGACATAGCACGGCACGGCTGTGGTGGGAGTATCATCCGTCTTGTCTTTCAGCTTGATTTATGGCTATCAGTTGAATTTGGGCTGATTACTTCTTGGCTGTCCACGTGATTCGAACCCTCGACTGTCTTGCAAGGACCGGGAGTATTTCCTTCTACGCTACAGGACCGGTTATCCATCTCAGTTTAATGTCTTGCCCAGTGTACATAGGCGAAGTATCAGTGGGACCTTCTGATGGACTCTCAAGGTGTATATTATAGAGTTCGACAACGGCGTAACTATTTGACGAAAAGAGTCCTGGAATAGAACGTTGCACTATTTCTGTGGCGTGATACACTCATTTGGTTCGCAAATAATTGTGCGATTAAGCAAAGAATTGCAATATCGCTCAACTTGATGAAATGCAAATTATGAAGAACAGTGAAGTCAAGGCTTGCTAACCTCATGTGCTGGTCATACTTCGTTTCCTGCGACCTTCTTTTGATGTCTTGATACAGGGCAACAGAACGAACAAGTGCTTTCTTGTTTACTTTGACATCTTCAAGATTCATAAACGTGGTTGTTCAATCTTGGAAGAATCTAGGATGAGTTTGACGCTAGATCGATTTTTAGCTTACGGATCTTTTAATCTTCTAAAATCCATGAGCTTTCTGAATCCTCTTCTCCTGGCTCTTCATCGAACTCAATGTGTGAATCCTCCTCATATAAATCACATTTTTAAGTTGCCTCATTCTGATTGAACCACAAATTATTCCAGCAAAGGTTGGAGCTGCCATCATCACAAAGCATATCTGTAGGGTAGCCACGTCGCTTATTCTTCCAACATACGATATTAAAAACGAAAAAGGGTCCTCCCTAGTTATTGTGACAACGATAGATGTTACGATGGAATGTGTACCCATTAATATTAGGAATAAAAACAGAGCACGGTGCTGGTTCTCTACTCCAATAACTAATGACGAGCTAACTTGACCAGCGACAGCACCCAAAAGTGCAAATGGAACTGATATTAAACTTATAGATAGATTCACAATCTTTTCTGTTCGATAGTTATTCACCGGCAATGAACAATAAACAACCATGAATGAAATAATGTTTAGAACAATTGTGAGCAATATAATCGCACTGATGGCTAAAATTACCACACCTAGTGCACGCGATGGTACTGTTTGTATGTTAACGGTGTGTGATGAACCAGACAAGTCCATTCGGGATGTAACTTTTCAAAACGTGTCATTTCGCCAAACGCAGGACTGTTACAAACATTTACACGTCCGCAGCAAAAAAATCGGTGTGCACATACCAACCTCACAACTAGTTAATGGAAGAGGAGGAAGCCATAAATGTGGACCCAGAAGTAGGAGTAGGTCGGTTTGCTGGTCCATTGATAAAACTAGTCGGACCCTACTGGTTACTAGTATTTCCTGCAATAATATGCGCATGCCTATCGGGTGCCGCACAACTATTCTTTTTTACACTGTTGGGAGTGTTAATCGAAAAAATTGCAACAGCAAGAGTACCGTCAGAAGTCACGTATGAAAAACAGTAAAAAATCTAACCTTGTAGTGACGCAGCCAACGAAATGGCACTTTATGCGGTACTATTGACAGGTGTAGCAACACTGTTAATGTTCTTTAGTCAATTTTTATTCAACTATTCGTCTCATTTGATCAGTTCTAGGATAAAGAGCAAATGCTTCAACACTCTAATGAAACAAGAAGTTGGATACTTTGATATTAAGAAATTAGGATCGATAACAAACGTTATTAGCGAAGATGTCAACAGAATAACTGGTGCTGTTGGTATCAATATGCAATTCTTATGCATGTATGGAACGCAATTTGTACTAGGTATCGTTTTGGCTGTTGTTGATGGATGGCAAATCGCACTTATGCAAGCTTCTTGCATTCCGATACTTTTATTCATTTTGGCAGTAATCGGTGTCGTTGTAGAGTACACATCGAAACGAACATCAGAACTTACTGCGGAAACTACAGCCACTGCAAATGAAGTATTTTCATGTATTCGAACTGTTCGGTCGATGGCAGGAGAAAAACGCGAAAAACACCGTTACTATAAAGGTGTCGATAAATTGGGTCGCATTGGTTGGATCACTGCAATTGCAAAAGGAATAGCATCTGGTTGCACGCAAATGCTCTTTTGGGGAGCGTTTGGTTTGGCCATTTGGTACGCCGGTGTAATGGTCGATGCAGGACTGACCAATGGAGGAACTGTATTTGAAGTATTTGGTTTCGCATTCATGTCAGTGATCGCGTTTGGACAACTCTTCACAGTCATACCAGAATTGGTCAAATCCATTGTGAGTGCCAAAATGTTATTAAGAATTATTCTAAGAGAACCAAAGATACGTTTCCGTGGTGGAATTCGACCACCAGTAAAAGGACAAATCGATTTTGTGAATATCAAGTTCAAGTATCCTGCAAGACCAAACGTTACTGTTCTAGACAAGTTCAATTTGACCATCGAACCAGGTCAAAGTGTTGCCCTAGTTGGACCTTCAGGAAGTGGAAAATCAACAGTTGTTGGATTGTTACAAAGATGGTATGAACAAGAGACTGGTCGTGTACTCATTGATGGTATTGATATTCGTGATTGGGACCCAGTGTGGCTTCACCAGTGTATTGGTTTAGTTTCGCAAGAACCAACTCTATTTGCAACATCTATTTATAGAAATATTTCTTACGCTGTGGATACGATTAATCAAAGAATAGAGTGGGAATGTAAATCACAAGGACTATCCAAAGACGAAACAGAAAGAAAACTCATACCTGTGAACGACGAGTTGGTATTAAAAGCAGCAGTAGCTGCAAACGCACATAATTTTATTATGGACTTGGAACATGGTTACGATACCAAACTTGGAGAACGTGGTCTTACACTATCAGGTGGTCAGAAACAACGTATTGCTATTGCTCGTGCAATCATGCTCAACCCAAAGATTCTATTATTAGATGAAGCTACATCCGCGTTGGATAGCTCTAGTGAACGAGTCGTACAAGATGCGTTAGAGAAACTCATGGTTGGAAGAACGAGTATCGTCATTGCTCATCGTTTGAGTACAATCGCAAATAGTGATAGAATTATTGTCATGAAAAGTGGTGTTGTTACAGAATCAGGTACACACGCAGAACTATTAGAACTAAAGGGAACGTACTACAATTTGGCAAGTAAAGAAATGCGTGAACGATCGGAACTACCAGCGTCACCACAAATCAGTGCGTTTGACTTGTTATCAGGTATCAAAACAAGTATACAAATAGCGAGTATCAACAAGTACACAAACGAGAAAGAACTAGAAGATTCGAATAGACCAAAGATGTTGACAACGTTACCTATACTACGTGCCTTCTCAGGGTACTGGATATCTATTATCATTGGACAATGTGGAGCAATGGTCTCTGGTGCAACACTAGTTATTGTCTACTTTTTACTAGGTCTAATGATTGATGGAATTACACCTGGTAGAAACAGTGACGGTGTATTAGTACCATTCCGACCAGGTTACAACTATATACAAGCAACCAATCCATACGCTATATACATGGCTATTTTAGCAGCTGTAGCAGGTGTCGCAAGTTTCGTTGACAACTTTTTAAGCAATATGAGTGATTCCAAGATCTCTATTCGTTTAAAGAAAATGTTTTTTAGACATGTACTGAAACAAGAAATTGGATTTTTCGATATCAGGAAAAGTGGAGGTTTACAACAAACCATTGCTGAAATACCAGGTATCAGCAGTGCCTTTACTGTTCGTTTATCAGTATTCATGCAAAACACGTCCATGTTTCTAGCAAGTGTGATCATATCATTCTTTGCAACATGGGAGTTGACACTAATTGTACTAGCAGCAGGTATTCCCGTTTTTGCAATCATCATGTGCGTCGCTGCTGTCGTTGATGACTACTTGAACGGAAGACTATCAAACGTACAAGCAAGTTCATTGATTACCACTACAGAAGTAATGGGTTCCATACGTACCATTCGTTCCATGGCAGGTGAAGAGCGTGAAATGCAACGTTTCTCTAATGACTTGCAAAAACTGAATCGACTTGGTCTGATCAAAGCACTAGCAGTTGCATTCTCATATGGTGGATTCGAATTTAGTACATGGGGTGTAACTGCACTTGCTTTACAACAAGGAGGCCGTCTAGTAGCTTCTGGAAAAATGACAGCAGGAGGACTCGTACAAGTTACAGGTTACATTTACTTTGCAATGATTGGTGTCATGATGGCATTGTACGAAGCACAAAACTTTTTTAAAGCGCATACTGGAGCAAAGAATGTTTTACAAGTCACTGAACGTACACCACTGATCAACACTAGTGGTGGTCAACGTGTCGAGCGTGTTACTGGTCGTATCGAGTTTAAAGATGTTTCATTTGCGTATCCAAGTCGACCCAATAACATTGTTTTGAATCGATTTTCATTGACTGTAGATAGTGGAAAACGAGTTGGTCTAGTGGGTGAATCAGGTAGCGGAAAGTCAACCATTTCTGCTCTACTTGAACGTTTCTATGATCCATTAGCAGGAAATGTACTTTTAGATGATGTTGATCTACGTGACTGGGATCCCAAACAGTTACACAAAACAGTTGCGATTGTCATGCAAGAACCTGTACTCTTTGCAGGATCCATTTTGAATAACATTACATACGCTATGAACAAGCAAGTGGCTGTTGATATGAACGCTGTCGTACAAGCAGCAAAAGATGCCAATTGTTATAATTTTATTTCACAACTACCAGATGGCTTTGATACCATTCTTGGTGATCGTGGTGTGTCACTATCAGGTGGGCAAAAGCAAAGAATTGCAATCGCAAGAGCCATGTTACAAGACGCATCAGTGTTGTTACTAGATGAAGCAACTAGTGCGTTGGACAACACGAGTGAAAAACTAGTTCAAGAAGCATTGACAAAACTGATGGAAGGTAGAACAACGATTATCATTGCCCATCGATTGAGTACTATTCAAGATTGTGATGAAATTATAGTTATGAGAAAGGGTAAAATCATGGAAAGAGGAACTCATAAAGAGTTGATAGCTATGGATGGCATGTACAAGAAATTAGTAGAAAAGCAAATGGAAGGATAATTTTGGCAAATAATTCAAGAACGCAGAGTTCTGGAAAAGTAGTGGTATCTCCGGCAATGAAACAGGCTTCAAACTTGGTAATGAATCAAATAGTAAATCAGATATATTTTGTCAACAATTTTTATTGCGATACGCTTAGTTGTAGACTTGAGTTCTGCCGACTTCTGAAGCTGGGTAGCTGTGAGTGTTTCTGCTTCCTGGATCGTTGACGGTATATGTGTTTGTTGCTGGATTATATCTGGTAATGTTAGAAATTAAAGGTGCAAAGACTCACCCTGTGGCTAATACCCAGTGTCCACCGTTGTGTACGTTCAATAAAACTGTCTTTCCTTGTTGTACAGCTTGTTGGGCTGCAGCTCCTCTGCGTTCACCTTCATATCTTAAACCAAGACCAGAAACGGCTCCCCATTTGAGACTGTTGTTGGAGTATCCACCGTTAGCCTTCAAGTATCTACGCATGTTAAAATATGAATAAAATATTACGAGTTGAGTGTGGCTGGATCAGCAGTTTTTCCATTGACTTGGATACCACGACCGGCGAGAGCCATTGACAAGGAGCTCATAGCGCAACCAACTGCACGGATGTTTCTGGTTCCAATTTGGTTTGAGGCCCATCTTGGATCGGCTTGGTTGTAGTATGGAACGTTACCACGTGGTGCGGCTGGGGTTGCTGGTGCTCTTGGGGTAGCTGGAGCACGTGGAGTGGCTGGTGCTCTTGGAGTACGTGGGGCACGTGGAGTAGCTGGAGCTCTTGGAGTGCGTGGGGCACGTGGGGTTGCTGGTGCTCTTGGAGTGCGTGGGGCACGTGGAGTAGTACGTGGAGATGAAGCACGTGGTGCACGTGGAGCAGATGCTCTTGGTGCTCTTGGAGCAGAGCGTGGAGCAGAGCGTGGTGCTGAACGTGGAGCAGAGCGTGGAGCAGAGCGTGGTGCAGAGCGTGGTGCTGAACGTGGAGCAGAAACGCGTGGGGATGAGGCGCGTGAAAGAGCAGCGACTATGGCTACGATAGCAACTAGAACGACTACAGACAGGACCTTCATGTTATGGCGTTGGTTGAGAAAATTTGTGGCCCCATGTGCTAAAACACCTCTTTAAGAGTCAACAGTGACAGATGTTGATATTTGACAGGAGCGAGTTCCAATGCCAATGCAAAACGCTTTTTGAGTGGATCATAATAGGCAGCCAGTACGTCGCTCATTTATCCTGCTACAGTACAAGTAAATTAGCTAAGTGAATTTACCAACAAATGATACGTTGCTTTATCCATCGCACAATACTTTTCAGAACAATACACACAATATCAGGACTGCACTACATTCCCAACTTTCTTACACAGAACGAACATGACAAAGCACTAGATATCCTAAAATCAAATCCATTTGTTAACGTTGTTCAAAGAAGACAACAATTTTATGGGAATACAAGTGAAACTCTGCCGATTGAACAGTTTCAGTGGATATTAGATAAACTATATACTGCAAAAATACTTGATTACATACCAGATGGCGTCTTCGGACTAGATCGAAGCAATGAACCTACACAACTTTTAGTAACAGAGTATGTTAAAAATCAAGGAATTGGATACCACATAGAGGATAGCAAGTACTTTGGTGATGTCATAGTAACTCTATCTTTCCTGAATCCTATCTATATTTCTTTTAAAAAAGAGAAGACGTCAGAGCAAGAGGAGAAGTTGCTATTAGAACCAAAAAGCATGCTAGTATTGAAGGGAGAT
>JAESGV010000559.1_pt1 | contig 16456 bp, 21 predicted proteins | sample 9269781 | NCBI WGS metagenome assembly JAESGV01 (sample SAMN15741586, study PRJNA653496) | algae metagenome | isolation source: Tildeniella torsiva UHER 1998/13D and co-occurring heterotrophs from... | place: Slovakia: Slovak Paradise National Park, Hrabusice, Kosice Region | collected 2000-01-01 | reverse complement strand
AATGATGGGAGCTCCAATGTACCCACCACAAATGGGTATTCCACCACCACAAATGGGCTACCCACCACAACAATATCCACCACAATACCCACCATATTAAACGTGGACAACTTGATGTTAACTCTTTCCTGTTCTTACAATCAAAAAAAATGCATTTCACCGACGTCGTACTCCACGTCGACACAGGCTACACCGCTGCACATCTTTATTCTAAACTAAAACAAAATTATGATAGGAAGCACTATGGCCTCCGGCGTTTCTCTGTCAAACTATGTGCAAAATACGAAAACAAAGACAATATACATTTTAATCATGCGCTACCACTGAACTCGAATACAATTATCACAGTTTCAGACCCTATTATATTTTCGATATGGGATGTGTCTGGCGCAACGATTACAGAAACGAAAACATTCGAATACAAAGATTCAGATGAGTGTAGCTGGGAACTAATTCCGTACGATAAAGACCACGTACTTTGTTTACTATCAAGCGAGATCATTTTAGTGAATTGGAGAAATGGAGAGTGTTCTATATTTGTAGGAGGAGAAAACCTCGCTACAAGGTACAGTCACAGATCATGCACCAGAACAGAAATTATTCTTCTACTGTAGAGAAGATGGAATTAGAATATGTTCTATTACAGATGGCTCATGCACTAGTGCGTTACTAATTGGTAACTACATGGACGCAACAAGTGTAGAACATATTGGTGATGATATAGTTGCTATCGGAACTAGAGAAGGAATTGTTTTCTTCAACTATGTAACAGAGACAATATTGTGGCGATATACTGATACTGTTGAAGAAAATCTTTCTCTAGTGTATTTTCCAGAACTAAAATTACTTGCTTGTGGGTCAGGCAAGGGAATTATTACAGTTTTAGATGTTAGAGCAAGAAGCATAAAGTATGTATTGGGAGATGAAGCAAAGGTATGGTTTTACATGTTAGAGCGAGTTGGTACTACGTGGCTAGCTAGTTGTACTGATCAAGGTGTACTACAAATTTGGGATGTGGTACAAGGGACTGAAATGACGAACATACAAGACGGCGCAATGTATTCAGTTAATCTATGGGAGAACAAGTTAATTACAACTTTTGAGAACCAATTGTTGGTGTGGATGTAATAAACTGTGGTTGGGTGATGTCTTGATGGTCATAAATTTACAACAAAACGTGCAAAATGCAACTTGAGGAAGTGTTAAACCTGTTGCCATTGCCAATAGATGATATCTTAAATATTTACGTTATTGGTTCTCGCGTGTACGGAACGCACACAGAAGCATCAGACTTTGATTTTATGATTGTTGTTTCTAATACCGCACAACTGCCAGAACCCTGTGTAACAGAGCACGGCGAATGGGTATCGCACGAAGAAGACAGTGATAATATGTCGTTCAAAGCATACAAAACAGATTCAACAGTTAGGCAAATGATGATGTACAGAAGTGACAAAATAGACATGACATTGTACACCGTAGACATGTTTCAGTATGCATTGGACCGATGTATTGTTTCATTTCTAGAATGTGTTTCACTGAAGTACATCAAAGATGAAAGCCTTCGAAATGGTGTCCTGCTACTTGAGAAGCATGATTTTGTTCCGCCCAGTTTTTTGAAGCAAGACGAAAACAACAAATTAACTGTGCTAAGACGAAGTATTTCTGGTGAGGTGGACCATTCGTTTGTGAAAGCAAAAAAGAAGGTGATAAATGAGCATAAAATATTGCAGGGTAGAAAAGCACTCTTTCATTCGTTACGAGTGGCTCTATTTGGTTTACAGATTGCAAAATACGGGTATATTATAGATTTTTCAGAAGCGAATGAGTTGTATCAGACAGTAGTATTTACCGATCCAATGTCAGATGATCCGAGTGAAGAATGGGAGAGGTTGAGAAAAAAGTTCAAACCACAGCTCAGCCAAATTCAAATCGAGTTTCGGAAATTTTGTCCAAAGAATTAATATTTACTGTTTCTCGCCACTCATGTAAGGGCATTCTTCCTTCTTTTCTTGATATTGGTTTAGCGCTTCGTTATACGCTTCTTTTACTCCACCTTCGTCGTATGCATCCTTGACATTTGAAGCGGCATCGCCGAGAGCGTCTTTGTGTGCTTGGTATGTTGATTTGTTTTCCATTGTTTGTTATTCTGAATCGAAGTTCTTCAGCAGAGCGTTTAAATATTGATAAACTTAGGTTCAATAATTTAAGAACAAAAAAGTATTTTTAAAAGTTTACGATCTTCTGGAATCTGAGTAGTGCAGTCGATCTTATCTTTGGTTCACTTGCATGCGGTAGGTGCTGAAAATGAGTTATACAACAAAACTAGATCATATCTATTGTTGCTCCGCTACTGCGCAATAAGGAACCTTGTTTTCGCGCCGCTGATATCTGATTGTAAGCCGATTGCGACAAGTGACGAGAGTAAGAAACAGAACACAGATGCTACACAACCCCTCAATTCATGCAGGGAAGAAGATATTGATGCTAAACCAAAATGAAACATTGTTGAAATAATCTCGACTGCTTTAGGGCAACAACGAGGACAAAAACACAGTTTTTCATGATTTTAGTAAAAGCTCCTTGAAGAAAACGTATTATCTAAATACGCGCATTGTGACAACGATTATACTACAGAGAAAAGAATGCTCAAGTGTATGATACTTGCATTGTCTCTGTGTACAACTGTGCTTTGTACCTCTGCGCCAATAATTTTCGGACAATCAGCAGTGATATCTGGACCTTCTCAAGCACTAGGTATAGAAATGAGAAACGGAATCCAAGCAGCTTTCAAAGAGATTAATAATTACGGTGGCGCACAAGGGAGGCATTTACAATTGATCACGCTAGACGATGGTGAGTATTAATAATTTATATTTACATTTTAGCCTACGATCCAGTATTATGCTACAACAATACAATAACGCTCGTGAATGATTCTTCTATTTTTGCATTACTAGGATATGTCGGTACACCAACTTCAGTAGCGGCATTACCACTTGTCATCAACTCTTCATTACCATTCATAGGAGCATATACAGGAACAACAGCTCTACGAACACCATTTAACCCTAACATCATAAACATACGAGCATCATACAATGACGAAACAGCGGCGATGATCGCATACATGTATAATCGTACGGGTTTTAAAAATACAAACTAATTCTTATAGAACGACAAATACGAAAGATATCCATCTTTTATCAATTAGATTCTTTTGGTCTAGCAGGCTATACCGGTTTAACAAGAGCAATGGGTTTCGTTGGCCTAAAATTAGTCGCACAAGCAACATTTGTTCGGAATACCCTTGATATCGAAGCAGGTTCGGATATTTTGGCGCAACGAGGACCCGATGTTCAAGCAATTGTCATGATTGGAACTTATGCTCCACTTGCAAAATTTGTTCGTTATGTCAAACAGAAAAATGGAACGTATCAGTTTAACAATCCAGACAAGATACTGTTTCTTACAGTCAGGTAAGAATACAATTGTATTTGACAAAATAGTTTTGTTGGAGCAGAGGCATTCGCAGCCGCGTTAGGAGATGATTTTATTAGTAATGTAATCGTCACGCAAGTAGTACCTCCACCATCAGATACAACAAATACACTCGCCAAAAAATATCAAAACGCAATGAAATCACTATTTGGAACGTACGCGTATACCTATGCTTCGTTCGAAGGATACATTGCAGCACAAACAGTCTCAGCAGGACTACAAGATGCTATCAGTAATTTGGGATACAATAATATTACTGCAAAAAACTTTATTGACGCGTTGTACGATACACAAGAGTACTATATTAGCGGAGAAAAAATAGGACCATATTATAAGACTTGCATTACGAATACATCTTGTGGATGTAATCAAGGATTACGCAAGATTTGGCCAACATTCGTTAAACCAAACATTACCTTCCAATTGATTACAGAAGCGATTTATTCGTGGTCAGGAGCATGTATAGCTGATACCACGAGTATACCAATACCATTGGTATTTGGACAATCTGCAGCATTAACTGGAGCAGCCGCGTATACAGGTAACAGTATGCGTGCAGGAATACTAGCAGCGTTTTTGGAATATAATAACGCTGGTGGGTATAACGGAAGATCAGTACAACTTGAATCAATGTAAGAAATTGAAACAACTAACAAGTAGGGATGATAAATATGATGGTGCACTCTGCGTGAACAATACACTAACGTTGATCAATGATTTTAAAGTGTTTGCACTCACAGGATATGTAGGAACTCCTACAGCAACAGCAGCAGCTCCGTATATACTCAATCAATCAATACCACTTATTGGAATATTTTCTGGAGCAAGATTCTTACGTAATCCATGGACTAGATACTATATCAACGTTAGAGCAAGTTACGATGATGAAGCGTTAGCCATGGTCAACTACTTGGGTAAGAAAAATTGAAAACATATTCACATACTAGTTAGCGTCAAACTCGTCAGTAGAATCTCTTTCCTGAAACAAAATGATGAATCTGGAGATGCAGCCTATTTGTCACTCACACGCGCTATGAGTGGAGTTGGATTAACAATTGAAAGTATTGGTTCATTCGCAAAAGGTGCAACAGATATAAGTGCAGGACTAGCATCGGTCTCTCAAGGAAATCCAGAAGCAATAGTCATGATTGGAACGGCAGCAACGTTGGCGATATTTATCAAAGCAGTCAAAGATTCAAACTCTACATTTAGTTCGGATCCATCGAAACTAGTACTATTCACGTTTTCATTTGCGAGTTCATCGAGTATATCGCAAATACTACTCAGTTATGGCTCACCACGTTATACACAAAATGTATTCATAACAGTATGTTTCATTTTATATTTTTAACTATGTTTAAGTGTTCTTCTATTCGATACAAAACAATTTCGAATCACACACTCCATAGTGTTTTTAATCTACCACAACTATGCAAAGATGCTATTTGTGAAGTACGAGATTCGTGTAAAAATTACCACACCGACGAACCAATACCAATAGAAGGCGTTATTGAGCACGACGGTCACCTGACGAGAGAACCATGCTCTTTCAAACTAGAGTTACAGGATTCAGACATAAAGTGGAGCACTAGACCTCTAACTGACGACAAGTACGCTTCGAATCTCCACTATACTAACAAATGATAGGTTCTCCGATGAAATCAAGTCTATATGCGACTATTTTTCACTTTGGGAAGAGGACGTTTGCGAATATCAAAATATGTTAACAAAGGTTATCACGATGATCACCTCGATTGATCCAAATTGCACTGCAACTGTATTTGGATCTTTTGCGACAGGACTTTGTCTGATGAACAGTGACATTGATATTCATGTAAAAACAAACGATAGTTTAGGACTCTTGTACAAACTACAGGATAGTTTATATTCAAGTGATTTTATTCACGAGGCCAAGATTATAAACGCCAAGGTATGTTGTATGCACGTGTACTGACTGTGTAGATTCCTATTTGTAGATTTATAACAACAAATAACATACAATTCGATGTGAGCGCTAACCCTACACTTGATGTTCAAACTCATGTAGAGCTAATTAGTTCCTATTTGGAAACGTATGAACACATGCAAGACTTGTGCATGTTTGTGAAAATATTATTAAAACAACAAAAACTAAACGAAGTACACAAGGGAGGTGTATCTTCAAATACACTACAATACATGGTAGTGTCTTTTTTCAAAAACTATGAGAACCATTTTGGTACGAAATTGGAAGACGTATCACTGGGAACACTACTTATGGATTTTTTGTATCTGTACGGGTTTATTTTCAATTTTGAAACGATAGCACTTAGACCAAGTACCGGAACGTATGAGAGATATACTCGTACATCGTGCATGTGCGTTTGGGATCCTATCCACGAATTAAATAACGTGGCTGCTGGATCATTCAACATACAACAAGTACAAGAACTGTTTCGATCAAGTTACAATTTTTTGAAACAGAAACTGTATTGTAGTAGGGGAAGTTATTTTGCTGGGTTGGTAGCACCAAAAATAGTGTAATTTATAACAAATATGATAAATCGTCACCTATTGACAGCTCTTGTGCTTCTTTACCTTTGACAAAGAGCTTTCCACCATTTCTACCAATGATGCTCATTTTGTCTCCCTCGACAAGTAGCATGGCACCTTCTCTTATACCAACAACGGTTGTGTCGTTCTCTTCATGGAACTCTTGAATTCTTGTTTCGCGAGTTTCACCCATGTGCGTTGAGTTAGCCTGTGCATCGATGAAATGAGCGTTGATTTGGAAAGGAACAAGTCCAATAGCATTGAACGATGGTGGGTACACGATTGGCATATCATTAGTTGTCTTGATGGAGACTGTTGCAACGTTAGTGCCTGCAGATGTTCCCATATATTTTAATTGGCCTGCAAATACTCTTTCTCTGATTAAATCGATAATGTCGTCGGCGTAGAGTTGATTTAATAAACGGAATGTATTCCCACCGGAAATAAAAATACCATCAGCTTCTTCGATAAGTGATTTTTTGTTTGTGGCTGTGTGAACAGATACCAAACCATCAAAACCGATTTGTTTGAATTTTGTTTGCGCTTTTTGGAAATAAGAGTCGCGGTCTCCAAGTGCGTAGGGTACGAAGACAATCTTCTTGCATCCCGTGAAAAATTTGACAACTTGATCTGTGCAGTGGTCCAAGTATCCAGAACCGTGTTGTGTCGAGTTAGAAATCAACAAGAGCGAGCGACGTGACATTTGTTTTAGTTGTAATCACTGAACATAATAGTTGTTCTAGGGCACTGATGAGGAGCTCATGTGGGCTATGGTTGCCTCCAACTTTGTTTTCGTAAAAAGTATTGAAATTTAATCAGACTAGTTTGAGTCTGTCTTACTTGTACTTCCTTTCTTTGTTACTTCAATAAAAGTGCATCGTCCTTTAGCACCACTCTATCATAATTGAATTTTAGGCCAGCTAGCTAAGAGCTGTAAATTTTAAAAATGAAATCCTTGTGAGTTGACAAGTTACAGTTATATTATTTTAAAAACAAAGAGATATCAACTTCAAATCTTAGTCCTGCGTGTGCATGAGAGTGTCATTAATCGTGTTTTTGTGTTGCGTGACATTCACAGTAGCCCAACTGTCATTGCAATTCAACATTAACTCTCGCTCTCACGATTCATCGTATGCTGGCCTCGCGTTCATCGACGAAAAGCAAAATATGCATGCCTTGATGTCGCAGAAGCGCGAAAGCTTGCAATTTGAGTACCATTCGCAAATGGGTGACAATGCTTTCATGTACATAAGGGAAAAAGATAACTGCCATAGATTAAACGTACCAGTACCTAATGCGTTACTTAGAGCGCTTCAAGAGCCACTCAATTTTATAGCTCAAAGAAAAAATGTTGTGGATTCTCGCATTTTGGACTCCAAAGTTGCTGCCTGTGTAAACAACAACACAGTATCATACCTAACCCTCGATGATGGAACTCAAGTCGTTTTATGTGGTGACAAAGAGATTCCATCTCGCATTATCGGTGAAATGTTTGAAGTAGACATATCTATCGCATCCTTTACCCGAGAGCATTTTGAAAATCTGTTGCAAGATTTCAACTCATGTGATGGCGAAAAGCGTTTTGCAGCTAAAATTTCACAGTCAACCTCTAAACGAACTTTAGAAAGAAAAGTACAAGAGGGAGACAAATTATGGTTCATCGATTACGCCAAAACGTGTAGATTTGAACACATGCGAAACAATGCAGAATGTGTGCACATGGATAAAGGTTTTGCGCCTCCAGCCAAAACTTGCGTTTTTTTGCATGGTGTTGGACAAACATTAGCCGATAAGGGTCCTCCATCTCCAGAATACCCAGACTACTGGGGAAATTCTCACATGTACACTCCTCAATGTAAAGAGCGCATCTTTATTAGAGAAGAAACAAAAGATAGAGGTTGGACATCGGAAGAATTGCAAAAATCTTTCTGTAACGTTGCGTTATACGGCTCCCGTAACAGACCAGAGAAAGATACAGTCATCCGAAATACTATATTATTCGTACACTCGATGGGTAACTTGATCCTCGCTGCGGCAATCAAAAACGGGTTCTGCGAAGTTGACACCAAGACAACTACTTGGTACTCACTAATGGGACCATATGCAGGATCCGAGGTTGTTCCATTACTAGAAGAAATCTGTGAGGATGCTCAAACTGGTGAATGGCCCGTTAGCAAAGCAAAACTTTATAGATTTGTAGCAGATGCTGGTGGCTATTGCGTACCTCACTCGATACATCCATATCATGCTTATGCCACAATGAGACCAGCTTACTGTGACCACAAGCACCAAGTATGCTTGGAAGAACTACACGATATTGCAGGCGACCGTATAAATGGATCAATGTGTGGAGATTCACCATACGGTATTAGCAGTAGATATAGTGCAGGTCTAAAGATACTTAGTGAGATTGTTGGTTACGGTGAACCTAATGATGGTATGGTTCCATTGAATAGCTGTATGTATGCAAGTAAGGGTGCCAAGTTTAGTGTTGACTTTAATCAACCTAATTACCTGAGTGCTATTAATCACAGCGACGGGACATGTAGAAATGGAGACAGCTATTGGTCAGAGGGAGCAAAGCCTTGTTCCTACTTGTCAACTAGAACGTAAATAGTGTACATTAAACTTTCTTTGTGATACATCATAGATTATAGCAATGATACATGTAACTTGATTAATTTGTGACTTGTCGCAAGCGATGGTTTTGTATGTGGTTTCCTGGGTTAAAAAAGGTGCCATCAAAAAAATACATAAATACTGACATGTATGCTCATTTTGTAATTTCCTGACGTTGGACAGCTGACTGTTTAGTACGCAAACAATCGATAAAGAAGAACAGCACTCGGGAGTGTTATTGTAGAAAGCTCACCCTAGTTAAAAGAGAGCTTAAGAACAAAAAACATGCCGTCATCGGACACTTCTGAACAGGTGTACGAGGCTATTAAAGCAGGCGACCTAGAGTTATATAAAACGCTAACACAAACTCTAGATAACGCAACAGACCCCAATACTATTTCAATTCGTGGTCATGACGACTGTAAGCCACTACACGTGGCAGCTAGATTCAACCAAACAACTATTATGCAGTACTTGTACGATAACGGAGCACAAATCGAAATCACTGACCGAATGGATGCAACACCACTATTCTATGCATGCAGCAGTGGAAGTCTAGATGCAGTTTCATTTTTAGCCTCTAACGGTGCTCAAATCAACATCAAAGACCGCTATGAATTCTCACCACTAATGATGGCCATAAGAGAGAACCACTTCGCCATTGCTGATTTTTTGATACTAATGTCCGCCGATCCAAACTACAAAATTACAACAAAAGGCGGAACGATACTGCACTATTGTTGTGAACATGGAAATATTGAAGGGTTAAAGTATGTACTACGACAAAGAGACATAAGCTTGTTACGAACGGACCGTGGAGGAGAAACATGTTTATACTATGCATTATCAAACCCAGAAATCATTTCTATTATATCGCAACGCGCGAGGAGTGAAAAGTGTTTCATCAAACTGATCAAATTAACAAACCAACGTGGAGAAAATATTATTCACGCATGGGCGTCACGAGAAGGCACACTGGAAACTCTAGATACTCTTATTGGTGAAATACTATTAGCCAGTTATATCACACTATGTCAAATCATGAACGAAGCAGATAAAAAGCAAGGAAATACACCACTCCATTTGGCAGTTCGATCTAAGAGAACAGAATATGTACAACGACTATGTCGATACCACCGATATTTGAATTTTGCACAAACGAACAAGGCAGGTGATACGCCAATCCACGCAGCAGTGAAGCAGATCAATTACGTCATGGTCGATACTCTAACCAAAGCAGATCGTTTTGGAAAATCATTCTTTGTACTTGATGCTCAAAACCAAACACCAGAAACATTGGCAGTAGAAATTCACAAACCACGCGTCATACAAAGTCTACTCATCGCAAAACAAGAACTACAAAAAACAAGTATTTTGGAACTCGTTGAAAATGAAGTTCATGAACACAATTTTACAGTTCTCGTGTTCTTCTCGTACGCGTGTATCAGCGAACAAACATTGACAGAATTTAATGCAGTTGTCGATTTGATATACGCCGCAGGAGCAACCATGTTGGGAATAACAACACGTGATCAAGAAACGATAGACGAATGTAAACGTGTTTGGGATGTCAAATATAGAATCGTAAGTGACATGGGCGGAGACGTCGCACAACGATTTGGACTCACCGCGACCAAGAAAAAAGTAACACAATTTTTCAAACGACTACTTGGTAAAAAGTCAACCAGTCCAACTAGCCCAAGTAGTGCACCATCATCACCAACGTTTGTACCTACACCAAGACCAACGGGAACGCCACGATCTGCTAGTAGTAGAACTCCTCGACCAATAAGTGGATCTCCAGTGAAAACAAAAAAACAAGATGAAATGAATATTCAACCAAGTGTCATTGTTCTAGATAGAAATGGAGGAGTAGTATTTTTATACAGCGGAGGTGCACCTGGATCTATTTCTGCCATTACAGTTACAAGAATTTTAACATGGTATTTGACTTGTTACAGTCAGATTCCAGAAGTTGGAGATTGTCCGATGGAACAACGGGAAGATGTATTTGACTGGATATTACACAATGAAGCAATAAGAAAAATGTTCATGGATAGTATACTCAATGAAGTGGATGATCCAACTACAGTCGACATGGATAAATTATCAAGGAGTATTGGAGATAAAGACAAGAAGAATTTACTGAAAAGAAAATTTGATATTAGAGGATTTGAAGAGAATGAGACACTGATGCTTTACAAGAACTATATTCAGAAAAATAGTTTATCGAATTTGATGATTGGCCAAAAGTTGGAAATAGATGCGAGGAAAGAAGCCTTTTTATCGTTTGTATTATCACAACAAGAACCAATTGTGGAGGGATCTTCAAGTATTCGCAAGACTAGATCAATGAGTGCAATTCAACCGCCAAACTTTGATGCTGATTTGGGTTCAATATAGTGTATTCAGTAGGTAAAATTATAAGTGAAGAACTTTTCATCTTTGATCCATCCAACTCGTTCATACACGCTCTGAGCAGTTACATTGGTTACTTCTGTTCTCAACATTAACTTTTTGCATGAATGTTCGTTGCCAAAATCGATGCTCCGTTTCAAGAGTGCTTCTCCTACACCTTGCTTTCTGCTATTTGGATCAACAAACAAATCATTCAGAATAAATATTTTTCCAAGGCTAACTGTAGAATAACACGAGAACAACTGGGCGAATCCAACGTATTGGTCTTGTTCATTGACTGCCAAGAACACAAATGCATCATTATTTTTGTTTTCTAAGCGTTCATGCATGAAAGAACGAGTAGCTTCTATATCTGACTCTTGTCGATAGAATTTGCGGTATGCATCTACGAGAGGAACAAGTGCGTCCAAGTGGGACGCGTCTGCTGGTATGATTTTGATTGACATTGTTGTAACTGCTGCGTTTAAACCAAAATGCACAGATTTATAGCTCATCTCGAGAGGCCTTCTTCTTGGCAGCTACTGCATGCTTCCTAACAAATTCAAATACTGATTTTGCGTTCAATGGACCTTCATATTTCACTGGGTCATTCTTCTTTCCACTAGCAAAGTAAAAGATAGATGGATAGCCTTCCACTTTCACTGGTGTATCATTCTCATCTCCTTGGATCTTGGCTACAACCAAATTACCCAAATGAGAAACCTTGTTCGCTAATTTTTCATAATCTGGAGCAAATGTCTTGCAATGACCACACCATGGTGCGTAGTATTCTAGTAACACATCCTTGGACTCATCCATAACAATGTCATTGAAAGAATCTCCAACAACTACTTTGACTGGCCCATCATTTGTTTCTGGAATAGGTTGTGACTTCATGTGTGGTTTCACTTTTCCGCTCTTAATTTGTTTCAACCAATCTTCTAATTCTTCAAGTACAATGTTTCCACGATATGGATAGTTGATAAGATGATCTTGATCGGACAATGCGAATTGTGGGAGTGCTTGAGTAACATCTATTCCTAACGTAGCTGCAAATTTGGAATACTCTTCTGCAGGAAGATACGAAAATAGTGCTTTTCCACGTAATTTTTCTGCTAGTTTTTGTACTTGTAAAAAGGCAGGATGTTGTCGATCAACTTTTCCATCAACGAATAATATTCCTATTTGTGTTTTGGTATCTTTTGGCATTCGTTTGAACATTCTTTCGATGTCATCGATCAATGGGTATCCTTCTTTCTTTGTCCATGCTTCAAGTTTTGAAAAATCATTTGTTTCCAATTGTTCTTCTTCGAAATGTCTAAACATGATAACTCCCTCTTTCGTTGCTGGATCTGATGCTGCTTCTTGATCTGCGATGATTTCCGCAAATACAAACTCATCAAAGAGTGGACCTTCTGCTACTTTTTTCAAGTGTTCACGATTGGGACTATCTTCACGATCAAAGAATCCTACGAGAACAGTTGTAGATTCGTTCTTATTTTTGGAGATGAGATCGACTAGATCATTCTTTGTTGCTAGTCGCAATACATTTGGTCCTGTTTTTTTTGTGAGCCAATGCTTCATGGGTTCTGCAAGTCTTGGTCCGTCGTATGTTAAAAACTCTTTTCCATTTTTAAATAATTTGATTGTTGGGTATCCTTGGATGTCATAGAGTCTAACTAGTGATTTGTTTGCATCTGTTGTACAATCGACACTAGCTACTAGAATACTTTTGTTTTGTGCCAAGTCATTAGATAATGTTTCGAAATGAGGAGCTAATTCTTTGCAGTGACCACACTAGAATTTAGAAATGAATCAAATAAACAAACCCATGGAGCGAAAAACTCTACGAAGGCGAATTCTGCCTTATCTACAGCGTCCCAGTTCTTGGATACGTCCAAAGTGATGACTTCTGCATATGTGACAGCAAGGAGACCGATAAAGATGATCGCTAGTGCGTTCTTTTTTTGCATTTTCTGTTTTTGTATAAATAAGGAATCGACCTTTACAAACCCCCTTGAGCTCAACAAGAAGGCTGTGTTGAAAGGGTTTGTTACGGTAATGCACAGTATTCACCAATCTCTAGATGTTCTTCGAAAGGGTTTCAAAATCAACATGATTTACTTCTTTAAGAATCTTTGGATGACCTCGAGCTTGAGTTCAGCAATGTATGGAAGGTTACGGTATTTTGACGCCAAATCGAGACCGTACCCAACAACAAACTTTTCACCAATTTCAAATCCACTCCATTTGACTGGTACGTCAACCTTGCGCTTGTGGTTTGGTGCTGTTAGTAGTACAACAAACTCTGTAGTTTTTGGGCTTCTTGTCTGTTTGACGTTAGCAATACATGTGTTGGGCATACCTCAAAAAGCTTCTTCAAAAATTGTAGCGTGTATCCGGTGTCGATGATATCTTCAATAATTAACAAATGCTTGCCATGGATAGAGTCCCTAGTATCAAGCAAGATCTTCACTTCTCCTGTTGATGATGTTGATCCACGATAGCTTGAAAGTGCGATGAAATCGATTGTGTTTGGGATATTCATTTTTCTTGACAAATCAGCTGCAAACATGTACGAACCGGAGAGAATAGGTACAAGAGTAACGCTCTCACCTTCGCCAAGTAAGGGACCATAGTGTTCATCAATTGCGATTGCAAGCTCAGCAACTCTTTTATCGATTTGTTCTGCAGTATAAAGAATAGACTCGCACTCGTTGGGTAGGGCCAATGTCATGTTGATGTGTTTTTGTGTGAAACTAACAGGGGCTCAATTATTTGATACTTTTACAATAAAACTTTGCAAATTTTGTGTAGATCTAAACCATTTGCTTTCTATTTCGGTGTGAACATCATTCTTTTCTATCCTTGACAGATATTGTAGCACATAACTGTTCTTTCAATTTAAATCGTATAATTTTGAACTCTTTCCGAAATGTTTCCGCAACTTTGATGGCTAGTTCAAAAACTAAACGTTCACTTCAACATTCTTGTGCATCTTGAACGTTAGACTATTTAAATTGGTCAACCAGCCGAAAATGCAACCACTTCGAACCAAAAATCGAACATGACATACTCCAAAGGCACCACTGTACAAAGCAAAATAAAGAAGACACCAATACAAAACAAGGTGAAGAAGCAGGCGAAAATGACAATATTCACGCCAAAACATAATTCAAAAAGTGTTTCAGAGAACAATGAGCCAACAGTTTGGATAGACGCAGACAAAGCGAAGGTAGAATATTTTCCAACGTGGATGACAGAAGAACAATCGAAAATCATTTTGAATCATTTATTATCAGACGATACGAAGTTCAAACAGTATGAAATCAAGATGTTCAACAAACCAGTGAAGACACCGCGACTCGAGTGCGCATTTTGCGATCCACAGATAAATTTAAAAGGATACACGCACCGCGAGATCCATCCATGGACAGACGAGATGTTGAATCTCAAAGTGCGACTCGAAAAAGAGCTCACAGAGCATTTGGGCGAGAAAGTAGAGTTTGAATATGCGTTAGCAAATATTTATAAAGATGGAAGTCATTACATTGGATACCATGCTGATAAAGAGAACAGAGGAACAACTATTGCATCAATATCGCTCGGTGCAGAACGTAAGTTCAATATGAAAAAGATCAGCGACGGAAAGGTTGTCGTTAATGAAATTTTGAAGAATGGGTCAATGTTAGTCATGACAGGAGCCACACAAGATTTGTACAAACATGCTTTACCAAAGACGAAAGCTTGTGATGAGATGAGAATCAATATTACGTTTAGAAGAAGACGATAACATCATTAAATATTAAATGAAGCAGTCGTTCACTTGGTTTAACGTAATGTTATCGGTGTGCTTAATTGGTAAGCTATTCTCAATGAACGGCATGTCCTGTCTTTTACCAAACTCTTCTGGCACTTGGCTTCTACGTCGCCTGATCATTTAGCATAGTAGATGACTCACTGATCGAGGAGACGAATTTGACCATCTAAGCAGATATCACCACAAGAAGCTAGCTTGGCTCTATCTTGGACCTTCGTATTCTTTGTTTGATATTTTCATTACGGCGAGCAAACTATGATGAAATATCTCGGGTATTGTTAGCTAAATGCGTAGCGATGATACGGAGTTGAGTTCAAACAAAGTAATGCATGCCACTTTGTTCTGAGAAGCAGTGACCTAATGTGGATTCGTAGTAACTTGTAGGTCTATTCAACAAACAAAACCAGTGCACTAATCACCGCACTCTGCAACAATCATTCTTACACTGCGTATATGGAGTGGGTCTTTGAGACTGGAAGAGAGAGTAGACGAGTCAGCAATATTCAAGTTTCAGCAAGCAAGAATGGGTTCTTTGTATTTGGAGATGGAAGGGCAAGTAAATGGCGACCCTCACGATTTTGCTAGATCTTTGTTATAAAACCAAGCGAAAAGCCAGAGCCAAGAATGCGTATTCTCATTAGCGACCTTGTTCATTGAATGTAACATTTAATACAGATTCTTTTAGTTTATGTACATGAAATCGATGCCTTCTTACGTGCATTTAATAAAGCTAAAACATGGTAGCTTGTAACCCGTCAACCTACGCAAATTGAACTTTCACACAAACATGGCAGAACAAACTAATAAGAGAGTACGAAAAATTCCAAATATACTGGTCACTGGTACACCAGGTTGTGGTAAAACGACACTATGTGAAAACCTTGTTAATGCGATGCAACAACACGGAATAACTTATAAACACTTGAATGTCTCGCAATTGGCTGTCGAAAACAAGTACACTGAAGAGTGGGACGAAGAAAGACAAACACACGTACTTGACGAAGATCTCTTACTCGATTATATGGAAGAGGTAATGTCAAACTACGCAACGACAGGTTATGTTGTCGACTATCACAGCAGTGAACTATTCCCAGAACGATGGTTCGATTTTGTAGTCTGTTTAGGCACCGATAACGATGTATTATTCGAACGATTAAGCAAACGTGGTTATTCTGAAAAAAAGATTCAAGAAAATGTAGAATGTGAGATTTTCCAAGTATGTCTGCAAGAAGCACAAGATAGTTACGATCAAGGAATTGTTTTACATTTAATGAACAATACTGACGACGAGTTAGATTCCAATGTCGAAAATATTGTTGGTTTGGTACAAATTGGTATCAAAAGTAAGCAATAAACTACTTTGTGTAATATTTTGCTGATGAGATGACGGGTGATCCAGATGCTGGTGAATCTCCAAGTTCTGATTTTGGCAACGAATTACTCTTGGCTTTTTCCGTTTCTTGGAAATCAGGTACATCTGCTGTTCCAAAGAACAATAATTTGATATTTCGCTTCTTTCTCGATATGGCATTTGTTACTTGTGATTCCACTGCTTGTCGTACTTGTTTACATTGTAACGCATCTTCA
>JAESGV010000558.1_pt1 | contig 16462 bp, 17 predicted proteins | sample 9269781 | NCBI WGS metagenome assembly JAESGV01 (sample SAMN15741586, study PRJNA653496) | algae metagenome | isolation source: Tildeniella torsiva UHER 1998/13D and co-occurring heterotrophs from... | place: Slovakia: Slovak Paradise National Park, Hrabusice, Kosice Region | collected 2000-01-01 | reverse complement strand
TACTCCACCAGTGCCCAATTGACCATATTGGTTCGAACCAAATCCCATCAACGCACCACTGTTCGTAATAACGAGTGAGTATAAATTTCCAGAAACGATTTGGTTAATAAGCGAGTATCCGAACCATCCATTGGCGCGAAAAAGTGTTGTTTTTTGTGTGAGGGTAGCTTCAGTTGTTTGACCAATACTACCTGCTCCAGCAGCAAACATTAATCCAAAAGTTTTTGTTGAACAAAACTGTCCACTCCAACCTGGGTAACAATAACAAAAATCATCTAGAATGCAAACTCCATTGTTCGAACACACTCCAGCAACAGCTGAATCGATAGAGTTACATGTTATCGCGTGCACGTCTGTGACAAGTTAGAATTACAAACGCAACAAACCAAAAATGCATAGAGCAACTACAAGTAATGCTAGAGCATGCCTGCTCCTCATTCTTAGATGTCTCTATGATGCTATTAGAAATCTGTTAACAACGAGAATGGCACAAGATAACTTGCGATCAAAAGAATTTATTTGGTAAGGTAACCGCCAAGGCAACCTTTTGCATTAAAAACATCTACAATGAGGTACGACATCTAAATGAATAATGCTGAGAAACAGCTATTTATTTGCAAACGATGTTTGTGCACAAACCATGATCCGATGAGCAGTGCCAATACGCGCTAACAAGTTTCAGCTGCGGTCAATGATATTACTTGCTTTGGTAAAACGAGCACACGCAAAAGTTACTCCGTGGCGGCGTTATCCACACAAAACTGCATCGCTACCAAGTAGATACTTGGACGAAGTTTCCTTCGATCTCTTTTATCAATTCTCTTGTTTCCATGTCATAAATCATGAGATTGTTATGATCTTCATCACTTTTGAAACTATCCTTTACGACTAGTATCTGCGAACCAACAATACCAAAAGGATTGTAAATGCGAAGGCAACCACCAAAATCAATTGGATACTCTTTTGGCTCTTCGTTCTGTTTCCAAAGACGCACAATCCAATTATACTCTAACTCAACTGTGATAATACGATCGCCTAATAATCTTGTGTATTCAATCAATCTCTCCCGTTTTTCTTTAGCATGTGTGATTGTATCGAAAATGAAAGAATCATGCTCTGTAGAAATTATCATTTTTGTGCCAAACCAGTTCCAAGTACTAGAAACGTTCTCTAATTTGGTATCGATTCTTCGAATAACATCAAGTGTCACAATATTCAATACGACTAGAAGGTTATTATTATGGGCAACTGTTAACTCGCGATCTCGAGCGCAAACATGTTCAATATTATGCTCCAGGTCTTTTGTTGACATTTTTTCTGTAAATGTATTCCACACTTCCAATATACTTGCATCGTGTAAAACTAAATAGTCGTTATGTACAAGTGCAGGATCAAATGAAGACTCTACTGTGCGAGTGAATTTTGCGTGTGCGATATTCCAAACTTTTAACACTTTTTCACATCTAGTAATTAATTCGTTCTTGCTCAAGAAGAAGCATATATGGTTGTCCGAGAGTGTTATATTTGCGACTGTTTGTATATGCTCCCATGTAACACCGTCGAATATCTGTATAGAATTGCTTGTTGTACACGCAACATACGATTTGGGTCCCACCTTCGTTAGTTTGTGCGATAGCAGGTTTTGCAATGCTGGCACTGTAACTGATGCAAGTGCAGAGTCTTCGAAATAAACGTCCACATCACACGTAAAACCACTGTTTGGTTCTGTTTTGCTGCGTTTGTTTTGTCTCATGTTTCTTGTAAAAACTCTCTTCACTAAAGATTTTTTTCTTTTTGTATAAATTTAATAGGAAGTTTCTGGGCGAATTCCCTCCTCACCAGAGCAAAATTTGCCAGATCTCTCATCCCAAGCGCAAAAAAATTGGTCTATTGCACTCAATTGTGGTGGACCGTCAAATATGCTTCAACGTGCTTGCCTCGAAAGATTTGTGTTGCCATTGTCGTGGTTTGTTATCTCTTCACTTTTCGCACAAACAAATACGCTCTGCGAATTTTATTGCTCTTCTTTGTTTGATTTCGTATCTTATGCATAATTCTTGACTGTCGTAGTTCGCCAATAGTGATCAGAAATAAGTAAATGTTTTGATATCATTTAATGTTGCGATAGATTTTTTCGACGTGATAGAGCTCCCATGTCTCAACGTTTTCGAACTTGGGTCGGAAGCGAGAAAGAGGGTACGTAGACTATTACAGGTAGGTGAGTATGGATCAAACTTCATAGTATCATAAGCTTTCACCTTTGAGCACGATGAACATCTTCGTACACGACGACATAGTTTTTGCAGTAGTAAAAGAACTCTGTATCTGTCGTATCGTGCTGCGTTACGCAGTATAGTTCTATCAATTCGAATGGCGAGTCATGTTATTGTGGCGTTGCACGGGTTGAGTTGTTGACACGTTAGAAAAAAAGGCAAGCGCAAAGAAGATGTGCTACCAATTTGTATGATTTGAAACAAAATGCTTTCCTAAGAAGCTTTCAAGTAAACTTTACTCGCCAGATCTAACTACGCGCTTATTACAGCACTTTGTTCAAGTTATTATATAGCTAGAACTACAGCTCAGCAACAACATTAATGTTTAGCATTATTCATGTTGCTTACAAGTAGTCGTTGTATCTTCCTGTTAACGTCACTCAAAAATTAAACCCCATTAGACAATTTAGCAAGAGCCATATAATCCCATGCGGCCTGAAGCTTTCGTACCGTCCACAACAAAAACAATGACACACAGTCTCTATCCATCGTCTATGCTTAGCTCACAAGAGCACTATTATTACGGGTACAACTACAATCGTCCCGTACAACACCAAGCTCAAATTCTACCATCCCTAGCTTCAGTTCTTCAAGCCGTAGGGTTGTCACCTTCATCGCCATCACCATCCCCTCCACTAGTACAACCATTCTACCATACTCCACAACAATACATGTCGCCACCACCAATCTATAGTTCACACCAAGTTTCCATTTCTCATAGTCCACCACACATAATACTAGATCGTTCACCAGTTTCACCGCAAGAAACATCCATAATAGCGCCAGCTAAGTTGAAACCAATGAAACCTAGGAAAAGTAATAAGAAAGCTAGAATTCTACCAACGGAAGCGTCGGCTATTTTAAACGAATGGTTCGAAAAGAACAAACACAATCCATACCCAACAAACGAAGAGAAAGAATACTTCTTGAGAGTAACAGGTTTAACTAGAAAACAAGTCAAAGACTGGTTTGTAAATCATAGATCACGACTACCGTCCAATCTAAAGAACAGAGCTGCGGCAAAGAGTGTAGAAAAAGTACCAACTATTACTAGCGATAAGAACATGATCAAAAAGTCACAAAAGACAAGAGCATTCCTATATTCGCTAACATAAAAAAGTTTTCAAAACAACATTGTTCTTCAGATTCTAATACCTTTTCAATCTTATCATGCATAGGCCACTCACTTAGCGGCCTGATGTTTGGCATCAGAAACGAAGAGTTCTGCCAGAATGCGTTTGGACATGCATAAATCGGACCAAAAGGGGAGATGCCATTTCCGACTCACAAACAGGAAAGCATATCAACACCAAGAGTTGTACCGACAGCAGGTCTTTTCTTGAATAAAAGATCGAGCAGTTTTTCCAGCAGGCAACGAGCAATAATTTAAGTTTATATATCTATTTACTTTTCATCCATCACAGAGTCTTCGTCAATGATGCCAGTTCCGTATTGTGCTTGTCTTTGTTCGTAAGACTGTACTTCTGCTTGGTATTGTACAAGTTTTTCATTTCTTCTTTCTTTTAATTTACGTGATGAAGATGGTGTAACAGGTAGTGGTGCTAGACTGAACGAGTGTTTGGGTCTACTGTGTCGTTTCTTTTCCCTTCCTACAATAGCCGGTTCCAAACAATACAATAGAAAATCGCGTTGCTTCTCCGCATATATTTTGAATTCTTCAATCTTTGCAATATATGGTTTCTCTTTTTCGATATGAGATTCTAATTTTTCGAAAGTTTCTTCCGTTTTCGAGAGTTGTGAATCTAGCCATTGCAACTGCGCCAAAAAATCATTACTCGTTTGTGAATTTAGTGTTGATGCTAATAACTGTAGATCTTCGACTTGTTGCAGCAACGATGTTTCGAATGCTTCAAACGACATGTTGTGGCGGTAAAATCGTTTTTTGCTCAACCCTTAAAAATGCAAACAACAGTTCTGTTGGTACTTGCAGTAGCATGTTATGTTCATGCGAGCGTCACTGTTGCAACAGCGTACGTGTCTGAACAAGGTGTGTGGTCAGTTCAAGTCGGTAAAGAAGACCTACAAAATGGTGTTGCAGTTGCCAGTAAGCGTTCACACTCATCTTACGTTAGGATTCTATGATCAGACATTCGAAAATGGATGGGCACAGTTAAATATAACTACAACAAAAAACACAGCATACGACGATGTACACCAAACCTACGCAACAGGATACTTGGAAGGTTATTTGACACAAAAAAATATTTTTGATTTTTATCCCAATCAATATCAAGTAAGAGCACCAACATGCAACTCACACAAAGTAGGTTTGGGGATTCCCAAAAACTGGTATTCCAGACAAAATGTCAAACTTTATGTCGTCCAATTTGGCGTGGACACGAGAACAAACTATTGCCAATCCAACAAGTCCATACTGGAAAACTGTAAAACTCGTACTCACTCGATTTGACGGACTTGTGGCAGGATACGCAGCAAAAGCACCATCTGACCAAAAACTTTCAGAGTTGGAGTTATTCTGTATGGATTTATGTTCACCAGCTAACATCTAGTTTTAAACAGTGCTGGTGATTTGGAAGATTTGATACCTGCTCTTATGGACCAAATACCATCCGATAACAACGGTATCGCTTCCTATCGCATCAACTCGAAACGTTCACGCGGAGTTCCACGCAACGATACAGATGGTGACGATCTCAGTGACTGCAGTGCACTTATCAAAATCAAAGCAGATGGTTCCGATATGTACGCAGGACACACCACTTGGCGTTCGTTTGGAATTATTAACAAAATGTACAAATACGTAACCATGCCAAATCTCAAGAATCCTATCGCAGTGTCATATGCTTCATCTCCAGGATTTTTATCTTCAAAAGATGATTATTATGTCACGTCGAATGGACTTGTCGTCATGGAAACAACTAATAGTTTATTCAATAAGGAACTGTACAAGTTTATCACACCAAAAAGTGTACTTTGTTGGGTACGTTCCATCGTTGCGAATCATTTAGCGACAAATGGTTCCTCGTGGACACACTACTTTGCCATGTATAATAGTGGTTCCTACAATAACCAATTTATGGTTTTAGATTATAAGAAATTCACACCTGGACAACCCATCAAGAATGATACTTTATGGATTTTAGAACAATTACCAGGAGCTGTTGCAATGGCTGATGTTTCTTCTGTTTTAAGAAAACAAGGATTTTGGAAGTCGTACAATATTCCATACTTTGTTGATAGTATGTTTTTTTGTCAAATACTAACAGAATAGTTTATAACGCTGCTGGATATCCTGCAAGAAAAGCGCAATTTGGTGATGATTACGATTATGACAAATGTCCACGTTCTCAAATCTTTATTAGAGAACAAGCAAAAATTGATTCGTTAATGGCATTTGGAAAAGTGTTACAATTTAACGAATGGGAAACAGATCCACTCTCAAAAGGAGATCCAGGAAAATCGGTCAGTTCAAGATACGATTTACGTAAAGAAAACGCACACGCATTTGGTGGTATCGATAGTAAAATTACAAATGCTGTACGTGTGCCAAAACTTGGTGGGTACGGTATTTGTGGACCAACACATCAAGGTCAACCAGTATTTAATTGGAATGATCCACGATGGAAAGATTATAGCCATAATGGCCAACCAAATGAGTTCAACTTTACATGGATTGAGTTTGGTGGATATTAATCCACTTCATTCTCCTCGACTTCTTCAATTTTGATTTGATGTACTGATAAATTATCTTCCTCGTTTGTTGGTGCTGGTTCTTCTGTTTCTTCAGTTTTTTCAACTTCTTCTACAGGACCTGCCTCTTCTTCAGCAGTAGCTTCTTCATCACTACCTTCGCTTTCTGTATCGGAATCAATTCCGTACGATTGGTACAATGATGGATCGTCTGAGGAGATTCCTCGCTCTTCCATGATTCTTTGTCTAGAACGTTGTTGCATAGCTTCAAAATCGGCCAAGTTTTTCTTTCTAGCTGCTTCTTTTTCTTCTATGATTTTGTGTCGTTCGTCTTGTTCTGCTTCGACACCTCCTTCTACCCATGCCATAACGCATCGCCTTTCTTCTGGAAAGATTGGTCTATCATCTAGATACTTTAGCAACGGAAGGCCTGATATCAATCGCTTTCTGTAGTTTTTGGTCTTATTTACAATTGGATTTAGCTGGAGATAAATCACACCAAGCTCGGGCATCTGGTTGAACACTTCTTCTATCACTCTTTCATCATTAATGTAATTATTTTGAATGTCAAGCACTGTCAACTTTTTGAGCTGTGATAGTGCCTGCACATCTTCTAGTGATATGAGTCTGTTATTGCTAATGTCCAATGTGTCCAAATCAGGACACCCCTCTAATCCCTCTATTTTGCGTATTCTATTGTTTGACAAATTCAATGAATGGAGGTGGTGAAGGTTTTGCAACCCTTCTATCTTTTCTATTGCGTTCTGTTGGAGGTACAAACACACAAGCCCATGCATGTGTCCCAAGTTTTCAATCTTTGTGATAGCGTTAGATTCTAACCACAATGCCTTCACTTCGGAATATTCTTCCAAGTTTTCTATCTTTTTGAAACACTTGAAGTGTAGGTATAGCTTATCATTGAGGTTAGGAGTTTGATACATCCCACTATCTTTGCAGATCTTTCTTATTAATTGTGGTGTCATCACTTTCACCGTAGATTCCTCATCTTGATGCTCATGACTAGCATGTGCTTGAAAGTCCGAGCTTTTAGCTGCAATTGTGCTCATATTTGCCACAAAGAATTGGCGGGTGTTAAGTTGACAAACACATCAAATTCACAAAACATGTCAACAGATGTACAACGAAAGGGCAGAATAGTCTTTCTCGACTTGGATGATACTTTGTACAAGAAAAGTACCGGTTTTGCACGGTGCGTCTCGCAACGTATTTCACAGTACATGTCTGAGATATTGCACATTGAAAATGCTGACGTCAAGTCTGTAGAACTGTACCACCAATATGGCACAACCCTAACAGGACTATTAGAAAATGTAAATTTTATACCACTCGTATTTTTAACACATGCATAGGGTTATAAAATCGACCCCATCGAGTATTACCACTACGTACACAGCGGTATTGAAATACACGATAAAATTACCAAAGATGATGTTCACTTACAGTCGTTACTACGAAGAATTCGTCAAGCTCACGCTCCAGACTTGTACGACTTACGAATCTTCATTTTCACAAATGCAGATAGGCAACATTGTTTCCGATTCGTTGACCATTTGAACATTCGTAGCTTGGTAGATGGTTTTGTGTGCTTTGAAGACATGCTTTTCAGCTGTAAACCACATCCAGATGCATTCAACGTTGCCATGAAACTAGCATTGCAAACTGAGTTTGAAACTGCAGGAAGTGACGATAAATGGTGGGTAGACAACTGGACTATTTGGTTTGCCGATGATAACATTAAAAATGTTAAAGCAGCTATCGAGTATGGGTGGAATGGTGTTTGGATATGCGAAGATCCACATCAACAACACTACGAAGGTGTTCCTCGTATTTCAGAAGTTTTAGAGATTGAAAATGTATTCCCAGAGTTGTTTGGTCATAATTTAAAATAATTTACAAATAACTAGTCTTGTTTCTTGTGATCACGTCCATGGAAACCATCCATGGCCTTGTTTGTGAAAAAGGTCATGATTTGGTCTACAAACCACACTGGGAAGAAAATTCTTATCCAGAAACCATTGTACAAGAATTTTGGAGTAATAACCATCTCGTACTTTCGCTTGACTCCTGCCATGATCAAATCAACAACATATTCTGGGTCTAAAATGGGCATTGCGCTTGGTACAGCGGCAGTAACACCATCAAACATACCAGTATTAATAAAGTATGGACACACAGTTGTAGTTGCAACTTTGTGGTGCATATTTTCAGATTTGAGTTCCAAACGTAAACTCTCACCAAATCCGACGCAACCAAATTTACTTGCGGCATAGTCGGTTAAATTCTTCATACCAAACAATCCTGCGGCAGATGCAATAGTTACAATATGTCCGTAACCACGTTGCTTCATGCCACCTAGAACTGCACGAACTGTCCAAAAGTGAGACATCAAGTTGACGTTAATAGTTTGAATCATGCTCTTCTCTGTACATTCTAAAATCTTTTTTCCATTAACGACTCCAGCATTGTTAATCAAAACATCTACTGGTCCGACTTCCATCTCTACTTTAGCAATGGTTTCATTTACTTTTTCATAGTCGCAAATGTCGACAATGTAGCCATAGCAGTTGGAACCCAATTCACTGACGGTATTTTTTAAATTCTCTTCGTGGACATCCCACACGACTACTCTGGCTTGTTCTTCTCTAATGAAACGGCGTGCCATAATTCTTCCGATTCCCGAAGCACCTCCAGTTATCAGAACGACTCTATCTTTGAAAGATTGTTGTGTATAACGCTCATAGGCTTCTTTGAGTAGATAATATGTAAGTAGAATGACCGCAATAGTTATAGGAGCAAACAATGCTATGCGAGATGAGTGTTCGCAATAATGCTCTTGTAAGAGTTGAATAATTCGTTGTCTGTCCGCAAGTGCTTCTGTAAGTGGCGATAGTAGGGCAGTTATGTTAGACATGCTTTTTAGAAGTTTCTGAAAGTCGCAAGACAACCAAGCACTGCCCTAAATAGAAAACCAAAAATATCGACGCAAAATTATTCTTAAGAACAAAGTTCTCCAACTGAGTACAATTTGTTACTGAGAATCTTAAGGCCTAATTGCAACAGGGAAGAGAAGGAGAGGTGAGTAAAATTGGTTTTAGGTTTGAACGAAATAGGAACACATTAGAGTAGCTGCTTCTTTTGGTTAACTGTAGTTAGGATTTTGATTAGGGACTGGTTGATAAAGTGTGTACATGTTTGGTCAGAGGATTTTCAGAGCTGTGAGCCAATGACAAAATTTGCTGTAGATTGGCAAGTATTTTGACAAAATTTCGACTAAATCTGCACTTTAATGCCACAGGTGTTGTCTTTGCTGTAACTGGTATCCACTTTGCAATATCTACTCGTTATGACTAAAGTTTCTTAAAAAAACAAAAACGCGAACTACTTAAGCACAACAAACATGCAGTACAGCGACGAAAAGTCGAAGATGCTTTTCTGAGAGATATGGAGGAGCATAGGATCATTCGTTTTCACAGAAGACTTACACGCTTTCGTTTACGTTTCCAAAGCCATACAGGCAGAGATGGTGAACTATTTCAAAACTAAAGAACTTTTCGACCTCGTATTTAACAGAATATTCACTACTGATAATACGCTGCGCTATCACGGTGAGCAATTTGTTGAAAAACTTTTATAATGAACGGAGAACTCAAAACAGTGTTCATAAACTTTATGAAACTAATGATGAGATGTGGTACTCTCCCATTGAATTTAAACGATAGATATACATTGTCTACTACACCCCTAAATAATACAAGCGTACAAGCAATTAGGCCAACATAGTTTATTCAAATACAAAGTTATCAACTTCATATCCCTCTGGTAGTTTAATTTTCTTATGCTCCAAATTTACAGTATCAAAAACACTCAAGTATTTTTCATCTTGCGGATATGCGACAACATTGGGCGCAATTTCTGCGCACTTGTTAATAACTTCGTAGCCTGAAAAAGATTCCGTAGCACCTGGTTCTGTATGAACAATCTTTCCATCTTTTACTAATACCCAGTTTGTACTATCTAGTAGCGCGATAGTACCATTTTCCAGTACCAGATATCTTTTCACGTCATTCGTAGTGATATCGAATTGCTCAGCTTTTCCAGTTTCAAGATTAAGAGTATGCATTGCTTTTCTTACGCTAAAATGCACCAACACACCAGGTGTATACTCTACAGCGTTACCAAAGTGTCCCCATGGTATGCTTTTTAAGTGGTTGTACGATTCGTCATAAAGATCAACAAAACTATTATACGCTGAGGTCACTATTCTACCGTCTTTGAGTTGTAGCGCTCTAAATACACTACGATTGTATTTTTGTATCTCACCGTCGTATAATATCGATCTTACTTTGTTTCCAGCAAGTAATTTACCGTTACGAAGTTCCAATACAGTATTAGGTGACATGGCAAATAGTTCCTTGATGACTGCTCCATTTTTCCCGCTTACTTCATACAATATTTCTCCTTGCTCTACGATAAAATTTCCATTTCTTAGTTGGAAAAACCATTGCCCATCTTCGTCATTATAACTGGGAAAATCGAATTCGACTTTTTGAGTATTTAAATTGTATACACACGTAGTGTACGATTCTGATTTTTGCAGGAGTAGCCGGCCTTTCCATGTGCGACTTTTTGCGACGTCTAATTTTCGAAGCCTTTGTATCAGAAAGTTTGTTATTTGGCGCTTTGAAAGTGAGTTTTTGGAGACTTCGTCAAAAACAAATGTTAAACTATCACAAAGTTGTAGGTTTCGTTCTACATTGTTCATTCTTTGTGGTGATAGGTTTGTAAAGTTTAGTTATGAAGTTTCTGATACTTCTCTTCCTGCTAGTATCTCTGTTTCTGAGCTCAGTAGAGGCTACCACTGAGTGCAGCGTTTGTCTGGTACTTTGTAACAAGCTAAGCGTAGTTGGAGTATCATTTGAAAAATGTCATAAGAATTGTTTAAAAAAGCATTGCGCAGACAAAGATGACGATTCAGATGACGATGCGTATGGGGCATATGATAGAGCAGGAAGAAGCATTGAGTTGATAATCAATGCTGCCTATGTTCACGCCCTTCATGGAAAAGAAAAAGGCTCGAACGACATGTCACGACATGGAGATACTGATGTCTATTTTCCTGACTCCCCTACTCATGTACACGTTGGCGGTAGATGGGATGCTGCTAAATCAAGATTTTCTGTTGACTTTATAGCATTCAAGGTTAATGGCGTGGGGCCAAATAGTCCACGAGATGTTTTTAAGAGTACCTACCCGCATGGTAGAAACTTGGCACAAAGAGCAGATGGAAAGTATGATACAAGTAAATTACCTGCTGTTTTGAGTAAAGAAAGAGAAAAGCTTATAAAAGCCGGGATTGGCTATTAAACATGTGGTCATAATAGAAAAATCGTTTTAAATCTAGTAAAAAGTAAATGGCGTTGACATTCTTACAACAATATGAACAGACTAACGAAACAACAACGATTGTGTGATGCTCCTCGTAGTTTACACCAACTCATAACAATTGAATTTAACGACAAACAACAAATAACTACGTTTACTGCATCTGCTTTGAGTGCTGCGCTAGAAAAGCAAATTCGAAGTAAAAAATACATAACTCTCTCCCAACTAGCATCCTCCAACGCATGTGATCTCGAAGGTAAAATTTTACTCACAAGAAGCCCAAAAAAAACAGGCGAAGATAGTTGCATGATGCTTCCAGTTTCCAAAACCATGTTTCATTTTGTTGACACGTTCAATTGTTTTGACAACAAAACGTACGAAATGCTAGAGTGTGGCATGAACAATCCTGCAACGATATATGCAGGCGATGCTCGTTCGTGTCGAGAATTCTTTCTTATGGCAACACAACTAGGGTATCTAAGAGAGTGGCGAGCAAGTGTGTTACGCTATCCAGAGGACACACATGTATTTAACGCAACTTTGGTTTTATTCAACTCACTCAGTCAAAAAGAGTTAGATGGGACAGATGTAAAGAGTTTTCTAACGTACATAACGAATAAGGAAAGTTCTGAAAATACAGTAGCGGTTGCCAATAGATGGACACAAAATATGCATAAGCCATGTGTAATAGAAAAATGTTCGTACGTAGATGAACAGCAGTACATTGTTATATACGCCGTGATTAGAGATCCTGTTGATTTTGAAGAGCAGTAAAACGTTTTATTTCCGGAAAATCACCGTTTTTCTGCTTGTTCTTGTTGTCTGTATAATTGAAACTGATGTTGTAGCGTGTATAGTTGATCTTGTTGGAGACGAATCTTTTTATCTGTTTCGACTATTTCGTTGTTCATATTTTTTCTCACACTTTCTTGTGGCCGTAAGAAAAATATCTGTCCTTGTTGTACATATGTTTTGCGATCATTTGGTAAGTTTTTCATTTCGTAATTCAAAAGTGTATCGAGAACGTGTATCTGTTTTGAATAAATCAATAAACGTTTGTAGTTACTCTGTCGTGTAGTTTTTGAATTCCATCTGCTTTTTCAGGAATTGTTAGCCATTCTTCATTGTATTCGATGCGTTCATCATCTGCGAAACGAACTTTGCTCATTGTTTGAAGCTGCGTTTTTTGTAATTTTGACAATTGAAAGGATGCGAACGTCGCTTCTTGTTTTGACTCTCGCAGCAATTGTTCTTGGAGATATCGTGTTTCCCAAGGAATTCATGTTTGGATCTGCGACGGCTTCGTACCAAATCGAAGGTGCAGCAAAGCAAGATGGTAGAGGAGCTTCTATTTGGGACGTCTTTGCCCACACTCCCGGAAAAACACACGATGGCCAGACTGGAGATGTTGCTTGTGACCACTACAACCGATTCGCAGAAGATGTTGAAATTATGCGCAAGATGGGACTCAAATACTATAGAATGAGTTTGAGTTGGTCTCGTTTACTCCCAAATGGCACATTGTCTAGCGTAAACCAAAAAGGTATCGATCATTACAACCGTGAGTTTGATTTACTCATCAAAAACGGTATCACACCATTCGTTACACTTTACCATTGGGATTTGCCACAGAAGCTTCACGAACAATTCGGTGGATGGCTCAACACTACGCTAATTACCAAAGCATTCGGTGACTATGCAGACCTGGCATTCAAATCATTCGGTGATAGAGTAAAACATTGGATAACGTTTAATGAAGCGTTAACTTTCAGCGTACTGGGCTACGGCGCAGGAGTACACGCTCCAGGAAGATGCACAGGTTGCAAACCAGAAGGCGGAAACGGTTCAACTGAACCTTACATTGTTTCTCATTCACAAATCCTCTCGCACGCTACAGCAGTAAATATTTACAGAACAAAATACGCATCACAAAAAGGATCGATTGGAATGACTATGAGTTGCGATTGGAGTGAACCTTTCTCCGATAAAGCAGATGATTTGGAAGCAGCCGAACGCGCAATGCTATTTGAATTTGGTTGGTTTGCCGATCCTCAACTCTATTTTGATTATCCACAAACTATGAAAGATCGTGTCGGTAAAAGATTACCAGCCTTTACCGAAGAAGAAAAACTACTTTTACGAGCATCGAAGCCAGATTTTTTAGGATTAAATCATTACAGTAGTTCATGGGTTGGTGCTCCACGTGAGAAAAAAGCACCTTCTGAACCAAGTTACTACAGTGATATGGATGTATGGGGAACACGAGAAAAAGATGGAAAAATGATTGGTCCTGTTGCTGATAGCGATTGGTTGTACGTTGTTCCATGGGGTTCACGTCATGTGTTAAATTGGGTAGCTAAACGATATCCTGGAATAGATTTATATATTTTTGAAAATGGAGTTGATGTTCCTGGAGAAGATGCTATGCCGCTGGAACAAGCGCTGAATGATACCTTTAGATTGAATTATATTCGTGATTATTTAACTGAAATGTCAAAAGCTGTGATGATCGATAAGGTACCACTACGTGGTTATTTTTGTTGGTCACTTATGGATAACTACGAATGTATTAAATTTCGTAGATTTACTGACAATATTTAGGGGCAGATGGATACTCGAAACGTTTTGGAATCCACTATGTTGACTTTAAGAATGGTTTGAAACGATACACTAAAGCATCAGCAAAATGGTACTCCGAGTTGATCCAAAAGCACCAAATAGATCAATAATAAAAACGTGTTAGTGTGCTGAAAAGATCTCTGTTGTTTACCATAACTCCAAGAACTAAAACGAATCACCTTCCTTGCTATGTAGAATGTCAACCACAGTAGCCTACTACGACTTTTATTATTACTTGTATTGCATTTGTTAACATCAGGTAAAATGTTCCGATTCTAGTTTCCTCCTAACAACGTCAAAAAACCTCTGTATGGACATCCTGTCAGTAAGTGCGCAACGATTAAATCAACCGAGAAAAAAGAAACAAGAACCCTCTCATGCAACCAGAACACCAACCGACAACACCACAGACTAAAACCACACCCACTGTACCACCACCAGTAGTTCGTAACCAAAACGATGCTGACACAAATGCCGGCCGCACTACAAAATTCAGAAAGGTAGCTAGAAGATTGGTATTCGAAGACGCTACACTCCAATAATTTACAAGGATACAGACAAAGCACTAGTGCCTTCGCTAGCGGTATTCTAAATTGCCACACATTCCTTTGATTGCCTATTTGTCAGAACGGAACTGTGGTTTTCAGTGTTAAAATCACTAGCCTACTATAATAAAGTAGCACTTGTAGATATAATGCTATCTGGCGATGTATTCACTGTTGTACACAACTTGCCGCGCTGTGTTAAAAAAGCGGCTGACACAAATCGAGCTACAAGCACCTTGTAAAACCGGTAAATACCATGACCAGTAAGCCGACAAGTACCAGTGAGTTCAAAAAGTCATTGTTTCGGTTTGGGCAGATGATGCGCCAGGAAGTAGGAATTTCAAAAAATCATGCAAAAGGTATTGCTCGGACTTTTTCCATGCTAACTTCCCCAAGATGATGAATTCGAAGAAATACAGCACGATTTACATGCTATTGAAACCAGAGGATACAGGACGTTACATAGAGTTGAAGATTTTTTAAACCATTGGATAGCAGCTAATAGCATCTTGGTTTGCATACATGAAGACCTTGACAAAGAAACAAAAGAAACAAATACGTCGCTCCGGTCTGTAAAACAAACCGAAGTAGCTACTGTTGTTGTACGTTTGTGATGTAACTTCTAATGTTCATAGAAATCGTACATGGAAGAAAAAGTGAAAAGACCATTGCTACAATACTTGGAAAAAATCAAACTAGTGAAAGATTTGAACGAAAAACGGAAGAATGCCGTTTTAGAATTGAATTACACGCATGATCAGGTCAACAATATAACTGAAAAAATGCGAACAAAGAAACCAGAACGTGTTCTCGAGTTGAATAGTCTGTTCCACCAAAAGATTCTAGAATACGAAGATGTATGTTTCATTTACATTAAGTTAACATTTAGCTTAACACGACATGTAAATTGGAAATGAAACAAGTTATCGAAGAAGGTGCACCGACATATGAAAAGCTAACGAAAAAGTTTTCAAATGTTTTGTTACGGTGTGCTAAAAGTCTCAACAACATGGCACTACAAGCACGAGGACTTCCCATCAAAGAAGAAACGTTTAGTCCAAGCAGTCTAACAATCGGTATTCCTGCCGACCTCATCTCGTCAAACATTTCCAGTCCCGTCTCAGTAACATCACCCTACCTTCAAGCACCACACTTTTTAAACAATTTTGAAGATGATTTATCCAGTATCGATATCGATTTGTAATATTTATTAAAAAACACAAGCAGTGTCCAAATCAAACAGACTGAAACCATTTTTCAAAAATTGTTCCATCAACTTTCCAAAATAATTATGATACTCGTTCAGATTGACAATTTTCATACTCCAGTTTGGGTATTGTCTTTCATGTTCTTGTAATTTAAATTCTTCACTAACACACTGGACATCGTAATGCCGTTGATCCAGTAGAATTCTTTCAAACGTTTTATCCACATTTCTCTCATCTCCCTCTAGTACTTGATAAATCAATTGATCACTGATCATGAGAATTCCTGTAACTTTCAGGAACCCATTATTGCGAACGGATGCTTCTTGGATTTGTTCCAATTCGTCGGCCTCAATAGGTTTGTGGAATCTACTTGTGTATATGAGTCGTTTCAAACCGCCGATTCCATGACCACTTTCTGTGCGTCTAAACATGGAATTGAACTTGGTTTGAGATGCAAACTTGCGTCGCAATTGTTCATTATTCACATGTAAAGTATCTATGACACCATTAGTGTCGCCTGTCTCAACGGGAACTCCCAATGTTGATTTTAAATTTTCTGCTAGTGATAACGCTCGGTTTAAGAATATCTTGTTCCAAATGTTACTCATACCACCCCACCCACGTTGTGTAACATTTGCCACGTGTATGGTCAAATAGCGTGTTATTTTTGAAACGGCATCAAAGAACATGATCCAACCTTCAAAAAGTAACGCGCGAGTGCATGATGATTGTTCGCTTGTTG
>JAESGV010000557.1_pt1 | contig 16493 bp, 8 predicted proteins | sample 9269781 | NCBI WGS metagenome assembly JAESGV01 (sample SAMN15741586, study PRJNA653496) | algae metagenome | isolation source: Tildeniella torsiva UHER 1998/13D and co-occurring heterotrophs from... | place: Slovakia: Slovak Paradise National Park, Hrabusice, Kosice Region | collected 2000-01-01 | reverse complement strand
CCTCACCCTCTTCCATGCCAATGTCACTATCAAGATCTAGTGGGTTGAGGCTTGTTGGAGCGGATCGCACTCTTCTTCCTTGCTCTTTACGAGAATTCGAAGCCATTCTTAATGCAGCACGTGTTGTTTCAAGTAGAGTCTCCTTTGCTTCAATGATACGATCCTTTTCTTTTAATCGCTCTTCCAAAGCCGCTCTCTCGTCTTCCTTGCTCGCTAGTCTATTCATCGTTTGTAGCAAATTCTCTTCCAAATCTTGAATTACACCTCTTAACTTGGAATCATCGCCTGAAGTCTTGGTTCCACCAACAGCTTGTGCTTTCTTTGATCGCTCTTCGTGTAGTTGGCGAGTCAAGTTTGCAATTTGATTCTGTAGTACTTGCATAGTTTGTGCAGAGGTATCTTCATTGACCATAGGTTGATTCTTAATGAATTTGGCTCTTGCAGCAAACTGTAGAGTAGATAGCGTTTCACTCATAGAGTTGGTAGCGGGAGAACAATTCGCGACAATGCACGTCTTAGAATTTCCACCCAATGAATCTTTCAATAGGAATGTTAATTTCGAGTCACGATAGTGAACATGGCTAGATTTGCCATTCGCCTTCTCTACAAGTGACATAATAACTTTTCCTAGTACCGACAAACTCTTGTTAATGGAGCATGCCTCAGTCAAACGTTCACCTTCTGCACCTGTAGATTGTTGTCTTTCGCTACCTGCAAGATCGATCAAATTGAGTCTAGAGTTCCTCAACTTGACAACTCCATTCTCAGTCTCTTTTGATTTAACAGTGATTGTGAATACTGAGTGAGATCTGCTACTGTGTTCGTTCATTGCTGTCGGGCCAGTGTGTCTATTTGCTAGACCCTTTTTCAACAGGGTCATCGCCTCCGATGTTGTACGAATAGTCTTTTGTGTAAGATCCTCTACGTAAACGCCATTCTTGATATCTTCGCGCAAAGCTAAAGAAGTACTATTGCTTGGTTTACCAGTGTTGTTGCCTAATAGATCAGCTAGTTTCTCATTGTATATTTCCAAAAACGAGCAGCTTATGTCGAAGCTAATAGTACTGTTTGATGAGCGTTCGTCAATACTTTGGAATAAATTGTCCAATATTCTTGGAATCAATCCACGATGTACGTTGCCTTCTCCCGCGCCAGTCATTGTGTACGTCTTTCCAGAACCAGTTTGTCCATAACAAAATATTGTTCCATTATAACCACTAAGGCATGAATCAACGATAGGCCTTCCACATCTTTCAAATATTTCTGTTTGGTCTATTTCCGACCCTGCGACAAAATCAAATGTAAATGATTTTGGGGTTGGACGAACATCGAGTTGTAGCGTCTTATGCGATACAGGATCAACAGTTAAAATAGAACGCGCGTTTCCCGTATTTTGTTCTCGCTCACTGAATGGTCTTATTCTGACCACTACACGTACACCACTCTTGTCATTAGACGTGGATGTTCCAGAGTAGAGGGAGAAGATGTTATCTAACAATGTGTTAACATGTAAACATGTCGCATACCTTCCATCTTGTATCCAACCACTCTTTTTTAACGGTTTTTTAAAATTGGATCGGCGCCAAGATTTGTGTCAACTATGAACACTTTACAATTTGGATTTATTCAGTGTATTGGAAACTCTTAAGAGCTGGGGTGAGTGTGAGGTGCGATATTAGTCGCATTATTGGCATGAATATTGTTTCAAAAAGGAAGACATCGACAATTATTGTGATCAGCGAGTTGTATGCCCAGTAAGCGTTGATTGAAGTTGAGCTAAATGCAATACTAAACGCTGCAGTACACCCTACCCAACTTCCCACATTTGCGAGTACCATTGCATCTACAGGTATTACACACCACCATGGCAGCGGTGCTTCGCTTCCTACCTTTCTAGGAGGTGCTTTCCACGACAGAGCATAGTATGCCGAAACGCACAAACTAATTACTATTACTCCAACTAGAGTAAAAGCAAAGTACGTAACATCAGAGTCTTTGAATACAGTGGTGGTGAAATATAGTACAAGTGGAACTATGATAGCCACAGCTCCCACAACCACTAGTGCGATTCCTGTTAAAATACGTGGAATATTCAAATTGTTCCACGACTTGTTTTGCTCATTGTTGTATACACTAAACTTCATACGATAATGTAGTGCAACCAGTAGTACGACATATCCAACCATAAACGCAGATATCATGCCTCCTAACATGTAGTTGTGCCATGTGTACTGCACGAAGAACACTCCCCAGAGTACTACTGGTACCACGCATACGGCTACGTACGATATCGTAAAGATCAACAGTAAAAGTAAAAACCACAATCGATCTCCTGTCGCTCTTGCAACGCTTAAACAGCATCCTTTCAACTGATTCCGCTCAAATCGATCCACTTTGTCATCCAAATCGTCTATAAAGCTTCTCATATCTAACCTAAACCGTGCTAGTGGATTTTTCACTTGAGATAAACAATAACTTTCTCGTTTGTCTCGTAGTTTCTTTCGTTGTTCCAATCGGAGAGTGATTCTTTTCACTGCCCGTTGTACTTGGTCGTGTGACAAGTTACACATTGCTGCTCCACCTGTTTCTTCTACATCTGAGTCGGAATCACCGTCAAAGTTTGTCCATAGATTTGGATGCTCCTCAAAGTTTGCTTCTTTGTGTAACTCAATGTGCTTTTCAATATCTCGTTTTGCTTCGTCAATCATTTCTTCGTGAGAGTAGTATGAGTATTTTTGAACCCGGATTCGCCCTTCCCGCGTTACATATTGCCATGGATACGTTTGCATTGAAAATGGTTTCCGTGTTGCTGTTTCGTATTTTAGTTCCTCTTCTCTTGGACTGCCACCAACTTTAAAATTCCATCTACTCCGAGTGTAAACATCTTTTCGCTCTAAATAACTCTTTGGAAAATCTGGTGTTGTGGTACTTATAGGTGAAATTAAAGCCTTGGAAGTTGGAGATTCAGGACCAAATGGTGAAACCAACCTGTCACCTAACTCAAGTTCAACAGTCTTCTTTTTCGCAAACAACCTGTCAGTGAAGATGTCAAACGGTCTTATGATGCCGTACAAGTACACGAAAATCTGGTTAAAATAGTGCGCGAGAAAACTCGTGATAAATGCGATAACGAATACGTTGGTCGATGGCAGAATATTGCCTTGTGTATCCATCCAAATGTATATAGAGTTCAACCCGAAAATAGTGGTGGTTATTGACATGATGAGCATTATTCTTCTCGCACGTGTCACAGATGCGTCAGTGACATTGCTTCGAAAAAAAAGCGAGTAATAGTTATTTCCAGTCATCAAACTGTGAATTATTGACCGAAACCTTCCCGCTACTACGCCATCTTCTACATCACGTTTATCTTCGCCTGTCTGAAGCCGTTTTTTGAATTTAAAAAATGCAATCGAAAAGTGGGCCACAGAGCAAAGCACTGAGAGTACTAGCATACCACCCACAAATGATGGTACAATAATAATTGGATTTACGCTATTATCATCGTGCGCAAAAGAGCTAGGCACCAAAGTTGTCTCTGCCATGCAACAACCCGCTTAGGAAGTACCTGGAGTAAGTATGTCTGTAAAGTGGCAACAATAAAGTCAACTGGATATATGCCCAAGTAATGAGTCATAAGAGTGTCCATGATGGTGAACTCGACATGGGCACGTGGGAAGATGTCGATAGCGGAGATGGAAATGATGATAAAACTGAGACGGCAGAACAAGTTGTTTCAGAAGAGGTTGTGACAATTTCTGAGACAATTCCAGTAGCGAAAGAGATGCGTGCTGAACAAGTAGAAATAACAGAGCAGAAAATAGAAGATGTTCAAAGTCAAATAGAGCTGGAAGTCGAAAACGAAAATATCGCAACAGACGTACCGGATTCGCAACCAGAACAAAGCGCAGACGAAATGAAACCGATTGTAATTGAAATAGATCCAATGATCGAAGTTATTCCAAGAGGAATCGTACAATCCAAAATAGAATTTTTTAATGCTTTGAATGAACACAAAGAACAACAGGAAGAGACTCCTCAAGAAAGTGACGTACCTGTGGATCAACTACAACCACAACAGGAGCATCAACAGCCAGAGATTATACCTGATGTTGTGCTAGTTGAAGAACACGAAGTACAAGAAGAACCAAAAGAACAAGAACCAGTTACAGAAGTAGTTGATGAAGTAGTCGAGATTGTAGAACAAAATGTTAATCTAGACGGAAGTGAACTAGAACAAGAGTTAGAACAATGGCTGAGGAATATTCGAAACGAACTGGATAATTCGAAAAAACCGGTGGAAGTAGCCAATACCCAAGATCCAAAATCGATGATCAATAATGTTATTTCTGAAAAGAAACTAAGTAACATTGCTGCAGAAATAACAAACGTTGGCAAGCCAAGCGTGCTAACTGTCTCAGACGATGGAAATACAATTGCCATTGGGTCAGTCTCTGGACTCATTGTTGTCTTCAATCTCGTCGAGGAAGTACTCTGTGGATTGGGTTCGCCTGGTGACGCTCCTGTTACTAGTATGGATATGAGAGATGAACTTCTCGCTGTTGGGTACGAGAACGGAGCGATACGATTATGGAACTTTGAAGAAGGTAAACTATTCGGCAGTGTCGATTGTGTTCATAACGAATTGGATCTAGCATACGCCCAAGAGATACGAGAGCAAATAGCAGCTGGCACGTTCGACACAAGTCAAAAGATTGTCGTTGGACGATCACCGATCACGAATATTAAGTTTATAGGAGGAACATTACTTGCTACAGATGCTGATGGCATGATAACTCTCAAATACAGTAACAATATGATATCATCATCGCTAACGTTCAAGCGAGTAACAAAATATGGTGTACGTAACGCAATGGACATCATAATTATGCCTAGTGAGAACGCACTCCTACTTACGTATGATTTCTTGTACTTGTACTGTCCTGCAACAGATACATGTCGGAAAGTCGTACATCGTCCAAATTTGAATCCATTGAGTACATTGCAAACGAGAAGAAGACTGATATCGCTAAATGATCCTATGACAAAAACTATGTCATCAAATCCAAACGATATTGATAAGGAAAAGCTTTACACACTACATGAAATCAAGCGGAGAAGGCAAATAGCGTACTACGATGCATTACCATGTATTTGCGAGTTGAAACTCTCTGATAGTGATGATGCGAGCTATGCCATTGCTGTTTGTTGGGGACGCGATATATTCATTTACCATAATGCGTTGTCGTTCAGTGATCAACCGTGGCCCTCTGTAATACCATTAGATTTGAATCTTGAGAGTGATATCGTAGGTTTGAGTTGGATTGCAACACATGTTCTACTGATCGTAGACGCAAGACAAAAGTTACTCGTTATAGATCCAATAGGACAACCAGAAGTTGTACAAACATACAACGTTGCAACTCTTGTCGCCAACAACTTTTTTGTAGTTACAGGCTCAACAAGTATCAAGAAAGACGAAGAGGTGTATATTTCTGTACCGGACTACAGAAAAGGATTAGTATCACTGAATACTCTTCTTTTTCATTTGGGAGAAAGTTCACTCGTTCGGTTGAGAGTTCTCAATTGGCAGGAAAGATTTTTATCATTGGTTAACAACGATCAATGGGATGATGCTTTTGCTATTGCATTCCAATTCCGCGACGGAAAGCAAAGTGCTGCTGTTGGACTGCCCACTGACAAAGATGAGCGATTCCAATTAATATCGGAAAGAATCGAGGAAGAAATCCCACACTATTTGGCAAGTATATTCACATCCGAAAAAATCAAACAATCTTTGGCTAGTTTCCGAGAAGAAAAGATAAGGAATGCAACATTTGACTGTATCAAGTATATCTTACAAGTATGTTCCGGAAACAAGAAAGAATCACCTCATATGCACCAAATGAGAGCGGAACGACTTATATTCTCAAAATTGTTCGGTATTTACAGAGACAATGGAAGAGATGATATGTTCTATAACATCGTACTCGACTTTATTCGTGAAAAGAAGTTGACCTTCGTTCACGACCCATTTTTGCAACAGTTTGTAGAGTTTCATTTGCAAACGTCCCGTGGAAAATCAAACAGAATCGCGTTACTCACCAATTTGGATGATTGTCTGACAATGTTAGACATTTCAAAACTAGTGAATGCAAAACAACGCAAATCATTATTCACGCCAGCAGGGCTTAGTCATGCAGAACTCTACTCCACAAGTGTTCACGCCGCCAACCTTCGTCCACTCAAGGATCAGCCAGCCTCTAGCAAATCGCTGTACATCGCTAACCTGTACGAGTTGCTAGCTGTTCCGCCCACCAAGTTACATGACGTTAGGAGGAGTACCATTTTAATCAAGTTTTTAACTCGATACTTACATGGAGATATACCTCATTTTGATGTAGACAGATACTCAATGAAGAAGCAAGTACTAGGTTTTATTTTTGGATCTGATCTATCAGTGTTCAAACTATTGACTAAGCAGTATGAAAAACAAGATTATGAGACAGTACCAAAGCCATCACATACCTTTTACTCTGTACTACCAACTATAGCAGAAACCTGTCATGAACTGCTGATACCTGATCTACAAAAAGTGGTTCTTTTACCGCTAATCGCGTACGCTAGTGGTTTTATGAGTCGTGAGATTAGCAGACAAAACAATAGTGAAATTCCTGACCCACAAGATTTCCCATTAGAGTACTATAACTATATGCAAGAGAAATCGACTGCAGTATTCATTGCTGTGATTTTGACCAAGATTATAAGATTTGAACGTAAGGACAAGTTGCATCCATCTGCGTTATTTACAACAGAAAATACAGAAATAGCAGATAAGGATGCATACGAAGCAAGAAAACGTGTAGTTACCATACTACGCAAACATTTCAACGCATTCATGGTTAATATGGATAAATTTTTGTCCAAGTTCTATGATCCTTTAATACAAGGTGATTTCAAGACTTCACCTGAGAAACTTCACCAAGAAGAGTACAAACACGTTTTACTCGCCAATGTTGTCGCTTTCATTCATCATACACTTATTAGCCACGTACGATCAAAACACGGTGGCGCAAAAGATCCAAGTGTTCACATCGATGTAACTAGAAACGCTGTGCAACAACTCATTAGCAGTATCGTGTTCCGATACAACTACTTTAACATGGCTGTCATTTTGAAAAACATTCAAAGAATGATTACAGGAGACAGTGAAGACGAGCCATTGTTTGATGTAGCCAAGCACATGTACGATAACATAGTGAATTTGCAAGACGATGATACAACAAAAGGACAAAATCAAGAGAAGCAGACTTCAATTCGAAGCAGAATGCGAGATTGGTACTTGGGAATTGTTTACCCAAAGTACGTCAAGGCTGTTGGAGCGTCGACAACGAACTCTTTTGGAGTGAACAAAGATGCCATTCGGAATCTTATAGATCCGTTCATATCTTCCTTAAATCATGACATAGAGTACGATTCTGATGGAAATGAGCACTTTGTCGCGCATAAGAACATCATTTCATGGATACAAGATACCATGCACAATCCTAACGCAGATCGAACGCACAAATTCTTTTTGTACGAGTACGTTGAAGCAGAACTGAAAAACTATGGCAGTGGACAAGAATCCTTACAAAATTTCTGCCGCGCGAATGATTTGCTCTATAATGAGTTCTTTAGTTTCTATTTGAACTTGTATTGCATGTTCCAAGAACATTATTTATTGAAACCATTCTTGGAAAAGTATGCTAAAAAGATAAAATCGTCAAACGAGACGTATGAGACAGTCATGCGACTATGTAAGAACATTCCAGAGGCAAAAGCATTTTTGTTAGAAATGAGAGGAGAAATAACTACTGCATTGAAAGAAATTATCAAAGACATGTCAACTCACTTGAGCAGACTTCAATCGGTAGTGATTACTACTTCAGAACTCAAATGCAACGATTTGTTAGGTCATTCAGAACGAATCAATGAAAACTATGCGAATAGGATAATCGATGATGAAGTTCGAGCAATAGATAAGGTTGTAGAAGATTTTGATTTGATCACACAAGACAAATTTGTATTCATACCGAGTCGGCCGTATAATGACCAAGAATTGGAGCAAAAAAGCTTTCTGGAGATGAGAAAGAAAGTCAAACTTCCGCCAGTGTCACTGAGTAGACGGCTGATTGCACTATTGCAAAGCACATCGAAAGAATGGACAACTATTGGTGAAACAGTAACTCGATTGAGACGCGAGAACTCTTTCGTACACGACTCAGTCACGGCGCGACAAACGCGAGAAAAGAAGGCAAGTATTTTGCTCAATGGAGTAAAAAATCAATCTGATTCGCCTCAGAACAAAACAGCACTCTTATTTGCGATTCTTGAGTTGTTACGAATGCCAACGATACCACGGAATCAAGAACCAAGTATATGGGAACAAGATTTGTTACCATTGATAGAAGAACAAAAGAAAAAGCACTTGCGTATGTTTAAAAAGAAGAAAGCAGTACAAATTCAAAACGAATCCCAATGGGCAGCGTTATGTCAAGAAATTTATACTCGCGAAGAACAAGATGTCACCCAATGCGCAGAGTTTAAAGATTTATACGCAGTTGTAGAGAATGCAATCGTATTATGTCGGACAAACAGTGAAAGAAATACACTAGAAGATTCTCAAGTTCAAACACTCTGGTTCATGCTACTCGACCAATTCTTAAGGTACATTCAGGAACTTCGAAATAATGCGCTTAAATTAGTCAAACCAGACCGTGTATCAGTCGTGAAAAAAGAAGTTGTAGATGACCAATCCAAAAAGAAACTAGATCGAGAAAAACAAGCCAAAGAGTTGGACAATTTACTTGCCGATTCTGATTCTGATGAAGAACAAGAGCAAGAAGAGTACGATCCAGATGATTTATCATTTTATGATACAGAAATGGCAAGCGTTGAAAAAGATATACTCGATTGTCAAAAAGAATTAGCTGTCATGACGCGTGAGTTGGAAACATTCAAAGGACAATTAAATAATAATGGAAATGAAAAGAAGAAAAGATTAGATTCTCCAAGAGCGTCACCTGCTACTTCACCCAAGTCGCCAAAGACACCAATCTCACCAAAATCGCCAGTCTCACCAAGTGCAGGACTACTAGTCGAAACCATTACAAAACTAGAAAATAGAATCACACAAAAGAAAATGTACATTGACTATTTGCGTCGCAGAAAAGATGAACTTGATGAAGAAAAAGTAAAATTGCAAAATGAAATCAATCGAAAGAATGATCAACTACAAAAAATGAACATTCTAGCAAACTTGTGGATGCAACGATGTTTATCAGTTTTGATTGGAAATATCATTTCTGCGATGATGAAATATGTTGACATTCCTTTGATACTCAACAAAATTACCAAAGATCAGAGGAACAATAAGGATTCCGTTAGTAACAATCAGTTCCATCGAATACGAACGACTGTTATGAGAATTTTATCAAATTATCGGTATGAGCATATGTTATTGAAAACACAAAGTGATTTGTTGTCTTCGGATATGTTCAACCGAGGAAGTTACTTTTTCAAGCTGAGACAAAAGGGTACACCACCAAATAGCGAGCAATGTGCAACATGCAGCGTACCATTTGGAGGAATCGTTGTGAGAGAAATAGTAGATCCTGATGAAAAGGGAATACAAGATTCCTCACTCGATTATGAAACGTATGTGTTCCAATGTGAACATCATTTTCACAAAACGTGTTGCGTGGAGGCAAAAGTCCATGTTTGTCCGCTGTGCCACAAAGATGATGAAAGAAACGCCAAAATTGTTAATGAAACAGAATCAACTGAGGACATTGGAAAGACAAAAATTGACGAGAATCCACGAACACGCCCACAAGACAATAGAGAGAAACAAAGAAAAGCAGTAGAAGAAAAAATGGAACAAATTGCGAGAGAAGAAGAGCTAAAAGAAAAAGGACGAAAAAATTGGCAACATATTGATCCGAGAATGGAAAGATATGATGGGGTTGGAACTTTAGATCGCCTGCTGCTTCAACAAAAGAAGAAAGAAGAGTTTGAACTTGTAAAAACGGCACTTGAACTTCAAATTCAAAAGCAAGAAGAACAAAAAATGAACTCAACGTTTGCCGATAGAGTAGAAGTAGCAATTAGAGGACTCAAGACAAAATTGGAAGAAATACGCATAGAATATGAGAACAATATGGTAATGTTAAACAATAGTGGAAGATTGCAATCAAATTCAGTTTTGAACTTGGCATCTACATCAAGTATCTCAGATGCACGAGTTAATCTGACAAAACCTGTTGAATTCACAAAAGGAGAGAACATTGTTGACGTATTAACTGAGAATGCATGGTAGTACTTGTGTTTTCGTTCATGTTTTTGTTGGTCGCGTTTCTACGACAGTCCCACTGTACATGACACTTTGCTTCTCGTTCTTTCATCATGGTTATTTTAGGAAACAAAAAAGAAATTTTGTAAACTTTCCTCTAACTACCAAAACACCATTATGATGGAAGACACCAAGCAAGAGTTAGAGGCACTCGCTTCTGTCTACCCTGACGCATGTAAGACACAAGTGAAAAGCTAATGAAAAAGCAATCGTGGGGAATGACATCAAAATGGCTTACCGAGGTTTTCTTTTGCATATAGCACTATGTGAAAACTACCCTGTAGTAGAACCGACGATACGAGTAACAGATGAAACCAACGTTGTCGACTGTAGCGAATGGCAAGCAACTCTCAATCAGATTGTACGTTATATTGCAGTACTTTAACAAACAAGGCATTGGACATGACAGGCCAGATGATGCTGATAACTCTAGCAACGAGTTTTCTCGAAAACGCTCCCGAGCTATCAACCATGCAAATTGCGTACAGAAACAAATTGGTGTTAGACGATCCATATCATGGAAAAACACTAATCGAAGCACACGAAACTATGCAAAAACAATACGCGAAAAAATTAGAGAATGATTGGAAACAAAAGCTCTCCGTGGTAGAGTTTCCATCACACGACATTCGTATCTGCGTACAGAAACAAGAAAAAGAACACGTGCCGTTAAAACACATCACCACTCCCAAGACCGAATCTTCTGTCATCATTGACACGGAACAAGAATGGATTGGATTTCAATTTTTCGAAAAACAAGTGTATCAGTTCCAATCTGATTTTAAAGACGTGGAGATGTGCTATCCAATCTATGACAAACATGGTTGGTACTCGATTGTGTTGATACTACGTTGTCCACCAAGAATCCTCCGTTCAACCACTGAGAAGGAAGATACATTCAAGTGGACACAGACTTGCGACTTTACAGATCGTTTGGGACACTGCAGAGTTCTCATAGCGAAACTAAAGAATGAGTGCTTGCTAGAAGACATACAAGAAGTCTTCCGCCGCAAAAAACTCAAGGAACATAACTTCATTCCCACTTTGATGCAAGATGTAATCATCAATGAAACAGCAGAGGCTGTTACACCAATACAAGACGGGCGCCGATCATTTCAACTCGAGTACATGCTTCAATGTCTAGTAACGAACAATATTTTTGATGCAATCAATATGGACAGAGATTTCTATCAATATTTAGAGAGTATAGATGAGAAACAAGCGATCAAAGCCATGGAGTTTCTATACGCGACAAGAAAGCGACACTTTGATCCTGTAGTCGCACTCAAGAAATATGTTAGTCGTTACGGTCATGTCAAAGACCCTAAAATACCAAAATCGTGCGTCATAACAAAACGTGTGTGCATCACGCCAACGAGAATAGTCTATATAGCACCCGAAGTTTACTCTTATAACAGAGTACTGCGTGGCTATAAAAACAAGCTAGGCAACTTTTTGCGTGTTTCATTCACTGACGAGAACTTGGGGTTGTTGAGAAGGCATCGATTCTCGCTTGATGATTTGCTACAACGTATCAAGGGATACCTTACCGATGGTGTGAAAATAATTAGCAGAAAATTCGACTTTTTGGGCGCATCAAGCAGTCAGCTGAAAGAGCATTCACTATGGATGTTTTGGAATGATAAAAAAATCTACAACAAACAGAAACTGGATGCTGATAGTATTCAAAAGTGGATGGGTGATTTCAAAAAGTGCGTCACTGCAGCGAAAAAGTTAGCAAGAATGGGTCAGGTATGCGTTGAACTATGACTAACAGTATAGTGCTTCTCGAGTACATCAGTTTCTGTTCCACTCACTAGTGAGAATATAAGTTATACAAAAGATGTTACTGTTGGTGAATACTGTTTTACTGATGGCATTGGAAAGATTAGTAGCGAATTGGTGAATGAGATCATAACGCTACTTGGTATAGATTTTCCTGTATCTGCTTTTCAAGTAAGAATTGGAGGTTGCAAGGGTGTACTCTCACTCGATCCATCGTTGAATGGTAGGCGTATAGTACTGAGACCAAGCATGCAGAAATTTGATTCTAATCATACCGAACTTGAAATTGTGAAACCTGCAATATTCAATAGTGTATACTTGAACAGACAAGTAATAACGCTACTTTCATCACTTGGCGTTTCTGACTGTGTGTTCAAGGAATTGCATGACAATATGCTCACAGAACTTGATCAAATGTTGACTGATCCAAAGGTAGCCACCAAGATCGTAAAACAATCTCCAGGACCCCTGACAAAATGTTTAACTACAATGTTAGATGCAGGAATAGATATGACAGAAGAAATGTTGCTTGGATCGCTTTTAACAATACGTAAAAAGAAACTCGCAGATTTGCAAAAGAAGACAAGAATCTTTATTGAACAAGGTGCAAGCTTGATGGGTGTTACCGACGAATCAAAAACGTTAGAGTACGGACAAGTATATATTCAAGTCGTCAAAGATGGCGTCGCTACTGTTATTGAAGGCGATGTCACTGTTACCAAGAATCCATGTGTACATCCAGGTGACGTTCGCGTGTTACGAGCAGTGAAACCAAAAACTAACTTGTCACATCATGTCAACGTGATTGTGTTTCCACAGAAAGGTCATCGACCACATACCAACGAAACATCAGGTTCTGATTTGGATGGAGATGAGTATTTTATAACGTGGAATAATGATCTGAAACCTCCAAAAATATGGCATCCTACAGAATACCCAACATTGAAACAAGAACCAAGTAACACTAGCAAAGCAGCAATGATCGATTTTATAGTAGAGTTTATCACTAGTGGTACGGCACAAAGTTATTTACTAATTGTCTAGACATTCTCGGATTGGTCTCTAATTTGTGGTTAGCGAGAGCTGATAAAGAAGGAAGTGGTGCTTGTGCTAGAATATGCTCAACACTTGCAAAAATTCATAGTCGTGCTGTAGACTATCAAAAGACTGGTGAGAAAGCAGTACTATCCTACACTCTTCGCACTGGATCATATCCAGGTAAGTATGCGTATCTACTTTTGACGTTAGATTTTATGGAAAACAAACACAAGGCCGTGTATGAAAGCGAGAACATAATAGGACAGCTTTACCGAGAAGTGTTGCATCTTTGTGATCCGAAAATAACGCCGACTTCGAATGAACGTGTACTCCACGTTACAGGCTCAGAAAACTATATGAAAGAAGCGAAAATACTGTTTCGTGATTTTAACTTTGCATTAACACGGTTGATGAACAGCTTCGGTGTCAAGACAGAGTTTGAAATCATAACAGGCAACATTATTGAACTCCACAAACATATTAAAAATGCGTATGACTTGAGAGAAAAGATATGTATGGCGTACGAGACGTTGAGAGATGAGTATTGGGTCAAGTTCAATGAACGAAGTTTAAGTGAAGATGAAAAGCTAAAGAAAGCATGGGCATGGTACATGGTTGCTAATACCACAGATGACCACACATTTAAAAGTTTTGGTTGGATTCCGTACTCCTATTTGGTTAAAGTATTTAAAGAAAAGCACTGACGGTCTAACCTACTTATAAACTTTGTTTGAGCCTCTGTTTTTACGCGTTAGTTCATCACTTGTTACAACCGGACAACTTGCCAACCAAAAATGCAACATACAAGCAATGTACTGTACTACAGGGACAACAAATGGAAGGAACCACCACAATTGAAAGACAGAAAAAATATAAAAAAAGTGTTCTTTTCGAACAATCGATTTACTAGCATGTACGCACTAACAGAGGATGGAGAACTGATAACAGCAGGTAGTACCGCTGCAAGTTTTTTTAAAGGTACACATGTACGTGAAATGGAACTCGATAAATCATCAGTTTGGTTTGTTACAGGTAAGAAGAGTTAATATCTTACACATTCTGTAGAGAAGGGATTGTTTGAGAAAAACTTTAACAGCGCAAATGTAGAACAACACTACTCAGGGCCTGCTTTGGATGTTTTCGTTGGCGACTCGCATACGATATTGAAAACAAAAACAGGATACTTGTCAAAAGGTCAAAACTATTATGGACAAACAGCAAGACCACAAGAAGACGACGAAAGCAATGAATTTAAAGACGCCACTTACTTAAAGTCACTGAAGATTGAAGAAATTTATGTAGGAGGTTGGCACAACTACGCAAAGCTAACTAATGGCACATTTGTTGGTTGGGGATACGACTATGGACGTCTTGGTGGAGGTACTTCCAACACGCACGCTATCAAACCTGTACCATTAAAGCACCACCTGCTCGGTATGACTAAACTCGTATGCGGTGGTTGGCACACGATGGGCCTTACATCATCAGGAAGAATGTATATCTGGGGAATAGATGCAGAAGGATCACTCGGTCAAAAACAGATTAATGTTACTCTGAACGAGCCAACTTTATTGTTAGATAATATTCGAATGGCTTTCTCTGGCAAAAGACAACTTGCGAGTTTTGCTGTACGAAATGATGGAGAAGTATTGGTTTGGGGAAAGAATAACAAGTAAGTAAGAATTCTATTAACTAAATCTAGTTCATGTTTGGGATTAGAGGGACAGATTTTGGTTCCAACTCCTGTTAAACCATTGCTAAAGCTACCAATAGGAGGCTTCACTATTACTGATGACTATGTGTGCGTGGTGCTAAACTCAAAAAAGATTTTTGAAGTGAAGAATCATAAGCAGTTTGCTGATGTCGCTGTTATTGTCCAGAATAAATAACTCTGTCAGAGTATTGTAAACAGAACATGCAAAAAGGATCTTGGGTAAGAACACTGTACACTGGAGACGTTTCGTTTTCCAACTTTGATGTAGATGTTCAAACACTGGCAACAAAATTTGGAGAAGCAATCTGTTACCACCTTACTGTAATTCAGTTTAAACTGGATTTCGCATTTGCTGTGCGTAACTCTGGTGCACATCAACCGTACTGGCGAACTGTCCTCACATACGTACCTGTTAACTTTGGTGAAGTTGGCCACTTCGAAGTACCACACGATAGTGGTTCTATGATTGGTGGTATGGAGGGCTCAAACAATTGTTCTGTAAATGCGTACATCGGCAGAGACGGTAACGAACATGGAAAAGGCATGTATCTTTCAAACAAATCATTATATTCACAAAACCTCAATGACAAACGAGAATTTGCTTTCGTACAGATAAAACATGGAGACACAGTTGGTATCTTTTTGGACATGCGAGAACGAGACAATGGCAGAATGTTTTTTACTCATAATGGCGCTGTTGTTGGCCAAATGTACAAATCCTTAGTTGCACCAGTCTATCCTGCCATCAGTCACGGACACACAGACCACAGTCGCATTGAGAGTATATTTGTGGTTTCTAATAAGCACCCACTACCAACTGGGTGGGATAATCCACAATTTAGAGATGACGAGTATCGTGCAAAAGTAAACAAGCCATTTTTATAGTACTATGCTTTTTGCTTGTGGTTCACTTTTGTAAGCATCATGCACCTACACGCCACACTTACGATTACCGTCCTGCTTCTACCCTTTATATTCGCTCAACAACTCCCTTCTTGTAATAATTTATTCCACACACAGTACGCGCAACACAGAATAACTAATTTGAAGATACACATGCGTACCACCGCAAATAGACACTAGAACATATGAACCTAAAAATTGTACGATAAACGGGACAGTACTAGTACCATGCACAATTCGAGAAGGAGTTAACTGTACAGGAGAGCCAACATTTTATAAGCAATTGCCATGTTACTACACGTACGCCCTAACACAACAACTTACACAGTAGAAACGGCTACCATTATTTTGTAGCAGTTGCGCTATCGGTTTTCTTTGGCACATGCGGCTTTGATCGGTTTTATTTGGGTTACATAGGCATGGGAATTATCAAACTTTTTACATTTGGACTTTTTGGGATTCTATGGCTATTTGATTTAGTAATGATCAGTCTACAGGTATGTCTATCATTTTTTCGAGTATCTTAACCCTATTATTACCAATCCAATTGTTAACATTGTTGAAATTATCCAAAATCCAGATGCTTGGTCCTCAGGATGGTTCTGCTTATGTTGTGGGATACAATGGTCCCCGCATGGTCTATTCTCTTCGCAATGAAAC
>JAESGV010000556.1_pt1 | contig 16521 bp, 15 predicted proteins | sample 9269781 | NCBI WGS metagenome assembly JAESGV01 (sample SAMN15741586, study PRJNA653496) | algae metagenome | isolation source: Tildeniella torsiva UHER 1998/13D and co-occurring heterotrophs from... | place: Slovakia: Slovak Paradise National Park, Hrabusice, Kosice Region | collected 2000-01-01 | reverse complement strand
CTTGTTTCGTTCTGCGCTAACACTGACGACATACTGAGCCGTTTGGGTTCAGCTTTTGCGCGGTTGTGTAAATTACAATTAGAATAGCTATTCTTACTCTTTTATGAACTGTAGTGGCCGCACTGTATTTGGCTAGAAAATGCATGTACAGAGCTCGCGCACAATAGCGGACTCAGTGCTAGTCTTACAAAGAATATTCGGGTGGCATTTTTTTCGAAAACTATGAATAGAAGTGGTGATTGCGGATGATCCATACTAAAAAACAATCAAGCTAGACCACATCAACATGAACGAAGAAACATACCATGCATATTTTGACCACGCTGGTCGGAGCCAACATGCTTTACCAAGAGTAATGAGTTTCGAAAACGAAATAGACGTACAACAAAAAGAGATTGATAAAATACTAGAAATGGAACAACTACAACAAGAACACGTGCGACGATACAGCACTAAATCTCTAGATAGTGTTCGGTTTTCAAACGACAGCGGAAGAATTTCTAATGACCATATTCTGGACCCCGCTATGACACCTCTTCGCGTACAAGTTTTGCCTGTCGAAACCAATAGCACCATACCAATCCGCGTAATGGATGAGCAAGGACAAACAATGTACAAAGTCGAAATGAATGGTGACATGACCGATATCTGCGTGATGAACCCAAACAAAAAAGAATTGTGTCGCATAACGAAAGACATACTTTCAATACATCCAAGTTTCTCCATCCATCACAAATTTAGAAAAATAGCCAAATGCACACAACGTTTCAAGTTGGCCTCCAAACAGAAAAAGTTCAACTATAGAATGATCTACGGCCCTACGATCAAAATGACAGGTTACTATAACCAATCATCATGGGTTGTTCGCCACAATTTAAAAGTCATAGGCTCAGTTAACGTCATCAACTCTCGTGAGTATGAAATTAGAGTCATGTCAACAGATATTGATCGGTTTCACATTTTGATGTTGTGTTTTATCATGATGGAGCAAAAGTTTAACAATACAAATATTAAAATTTATTAAGCAAAGAATGGTGATCCCGTTGTTGGTGCAGGCGTTGGAGCAGGTGTAGGAGCAACTTGTGGAGAGAAAATGTCTGGTTTGACACTACGCAGGACGATTATGGCAACAACACCAAGCGCCAAAATGATGATGGCAGCAATGATGATCTTACCCATACAGTGATCGCAGGCTAATCCTCTCATGAAGGCATTCAACTCTTTTCTCGCACGTTTCAAATCTGAGCCCAAGTCGTCCAACTCTTTTTGAATTTGAACCATTTTTTCGGTTTGTTGTTGAAGTTTTTCTTGTGCAGCAGTACCGATTTGAATAGTCTCTTCTGCGGTTCCCAACATACCCTCCAAAATGCTTGTCGTTTCGTTTTGAATATCGATAACTTGTTGTACATCTTCGTGGTGTCTGTCTTTTTGTTTTTGTCCACCCTTGTCTTTCTTTTTCTTTTTTGGTTCTTTATCGTCCATTTCAATATCGTCGGAAGCGCCTAGATTCTTCTTTCCGGTGTCTTCTTTGCCAAGTAGATCATCCTTTTTCTTTGAGTTTGATTTTTTGGGTTCTTCTGCTGGTGCGGATTTGTTCGATTTGAGTTCTTTTAGTTGTGTGACACAATCTTGGTATTTTTGTTCTTGTTTTTCAAACTCTTTTTTGAATTGTCTGCGTTCAGAATCGTCGGCCGATTTTAGTTCGTTCTTAAAGATGCTAATGGCTTCCTTGGCAGACTTTTGCGCTTTATCTGCTCTATCGCCCATTTTATCTTTTGTTTTCGCTTCGGCTTTAGCATAATTGTGTATCGCTTTTTGGAAATCTTTAACTTGGATTTTAACTTCCTCGAAAAAGTTTGTTAGTCCTCCTCCATCGTCATCGATACTATGGTCTCCGTCAGACATTGTCGTACGAGTTGTTATTGGTTTTTAGATGAAGTTTTAACTGACAGTTGACAGTGTGGCCGTTTATTTTTCGAACAACTCGAACGTTCTGCTGCGAACTCTAAAAACTCCAACAATGTGCCAAATTACACATTCCTAAGCATGGAATAGATCTTGCAGTGCTGAAGTTGGAAACTTGTAGAAACTCTGGTTACAACTCTTTGCTCAACCAAGTCCTGCAAAATGCAAATGGAGCATCAACAACCAACACTGGCTGTAGTGCAGTGCATCAAAGACCACGGTCTCGAAGAGTTACAGAAAAACTACGCGATATCATCGTACAGACATCAAATCTACAACAATCTCGTTTGTTTGTCGTACAATCAAACACGTGCCAAGTTTGACAACATTATTACACTCCAGTCACGTGGTTTAATACTCGATGAAACAAATCATTACCAAGTGATTTGTTTCCCATACGAAAAGTTTTTCAATTTTGGGGAACCACTGGCGACATGGAAGTCAAACGATATCTCTGACCCATCGTTCAAAGTGTATGAAAAGTATGATGGCTCTATTGCAACGTTATACTATTACGACAACAAATGGCACGTTTCTTCCTCTGCAAGATCGGATGGTAGTGGTATGATGGGTTTTAGCAAAGATCACAACTTACGAATCCGCTTTTCTGATTTATTTTGGGAAATTTTCGAAAAGAATGGATACCAACTTCCCAGTGCAGAACACTCACACTACTGTTTCATGTTTGAAATGTTAACACATCGTCATCCATTAGTCGTTCAACACAAAGAAGAGAAACTCATACTACACGGTGCAAGAGATTTAACAACGTTACAAGAAGTTCAAGTTGACGACATTGCTACAAGTTTATCATGGAACATTGTCGAAAATGTAAAAGAAAAATTTGGTATGAATACTATGGATAGAGTGCGTGAATGTGCAGATGAACAAGATCCACTTGTTGCAGAAGGGTACGTCGTTTGTCAACAAGTATTGAACGAGTTGAGTTACAAACGAGTTAAAGTCAAGAATCCAGAGTATGTCAAGTTGAGTTTAATGTTCTATGATAGTCCTGATAACAGAGAGCGATCGTTCTTGAATTTGGTCAAAACGAACGAAGGTGCAGAGTTTTTGACGTATTTCCCACATTTCAAAGTCGAGTACGATAAATTGAAAGAGCAGTACGATCGACTAGTGGTTCATTTACGATCACTGTATGAAGAGATCACCACAGGTGAAACGATCTCTAAAAGTGATGATGGAAGACGTGTTTTTGCAACTAAAGTCAAGCAAGTACAAGCAGAGAAACAGTTTCCCAAACAAGTTTCTGATGTCATGTTTTCCATGTACAAAGGTGATGCCATAGAAGAGTGTATCAAGCAAACAAATTACAAAAACTACAAGGCACTCGTTACATACTGTTGTACAAACTAGTTTACATGTTCAACTGATGAAAAACATATTCGAACGACTACCAATACGAGTACGTACATTAACGAGCACATCAAGAATGGTATACCCTGTAACGACTCTTTGTACTCACTATGCATCACCCATCGGAATAAATTAGTTGTGATCAGAGGTCCAATAACTTTGGAAAGTTTTTGTAGACTACTTAGGCTACCCTGCAAGCTACCATGTAGATGTTTCTCCTTGACTTGTCGTGTCATTTCCGAACGAATGGCTAACGGACCTATGCTTGCGATACTGATGAAGGGGATCAAATAGTAGATCATCCAACCTTCATCAGCAACAGCAATGATACCTTGATTAATCATACTGGTTGCCATACCAATGTAAATACATCCAACATCACCAAATTTTGGTATCATGTAGTGTATGAGAACACCTTGAGTAAAGATTGCACAGCCACCCATGATTGTGAGGTATAGTCCAGTTTCGAATGTTTTCCAGCCGTATCTATGACTAGTGTAATGCACAAACACTGCATGATTTCCTGTTTGTGCTAAATCGGCGATGAATATAGCTAGTGCTAGTAAGAACACTAGACGAGCACGAAAGAGAATTCGTAACGAGTTCCAAGGGTTCATAGACTGCCATAGTGACGTTTGCACATGATTCTCGATATCATAATCTTTCTTTTCATGTTTTTTCAAGCTTTCACTCAAGAACAAATGCACAAAGAGCATCATAGATAGTTGTACACCACAAGAGACGAGAAATGGTGTACTTAGATCATACGAACCAATGATTCCACCAAGTGATGGTCCAATTAAGAATCCAACACCGAACGCTACACCCAATAGACCAAACCCTTGCGCTCTTTTCGATGGGTCGATAACATCTGACATGTACGTGTAACATAGCATTTTCAAGTGCCCTGTAAAACCTGTACAGATTCTAGCACATAGAATAAATAATAATCCAGTAGCGTTTAAGTGTTGTACGCTCAAATATAAAATAAAATAGCCAATAGTGTTGCCTGCTAGTGAATACTGTATGAGTCGCTTTCTACCGTATTGGTCTGATAGCGTACCAACCAATGGTGACGTTAATAAATGTAATAGTGAACTTCCACTCGATAAAAGACCGAAAAAACCAGATGCAGCTGATATATCGTTCGATGTCATTTCTGTAATTACTCTAGGTATAACATGCACCGTCATTCCCACCGTTAGCACGTCCATTACGAGTAAAATAAATATATTTCGCCTAAAATGATCGAACTCGTGCGTTGTTTCCATCGCAGGTTCATCATCGTTCTCACGTGTCATGTTTCTAGTTTGCGAGTTGAGCAAAAACACGTTTACAACTACAGTTTTATCGTTTCGATCTATTAACAATGTCTATGAACGCATTAGAGCCATTTCTCAGCGTCCGCTCTTGTGTTGTATAATTAACTGAAAACAAACCAAATCGTGGAGCAAATCCCTTCGCCCACTCAAAATTGTCAATGACTGACCAAACAATGTATTCTCTAACATCATAGCCTTCATGCATTGCTTTTCTTACAGCATACAAATATCTTGTAAAGAACTGTTCTCTATGAACATCTTTAGAGTCGGCTAATCCGTTCTCTGTGATCACCATCGGTAATCCAAGCACAGACACTTGTTTTATTGCTCTATAAATACCTTCAGGATAGATTGCCCATCCTAAATCAGTAAAAGTATCTTCTTCTCTAGAAACAAACTCGAATGGCCTTTCAAAATCCAATTTAAATTCTACAATTTGACTTGTGTAGTAGTTAATTCCAAAATAATCATTAGAACCAATAGCACTAGGATTTGAAAAACGAATGTCAACTGTAAATGGTTGGAAAAAATAAAAATTTCCTGTTTGGAAATATTGTAGCCAATTAGTCGTGTAGACATTTTGTATCATTTGAGCGGAAAAGCGATCGAGTGCGCTATGTGGATTCATAGGATCGAATTGGTTCCAATTGATGACTATTCCAATTTGTGAAACATTTCCGCCAGGCAAGTTCTACAGTTAGTTTGAGTTTAGTTAACGTACCTTTAGTCGTTGATACACACGTACATGCGCATCTGCCAAATTTCTCATGACAATACCTGCCAAATTGGTGTCTGTTTTACCAGGTGGAAATTCACCAGTAGCCCAACCCATAAGCGCATAAACATTCGGTTCGTTAATCGTACACCACCGATGCACCTTGCTCGAATACGTTCGAAACGCAAAATCTGTAAAATTCACAAAGTGATCAATATTTGAAACGTTTTCGAATCCACCCATGTTTGTGAACCATATCGGATCAGTAAAGTGGTGTAGTGTTATCATAGGTGTGATATTGTGTGATAATAGTGTATCGATAACATCGTGATAGTGATCAATTGCTGTTGTGTTGTAGACGCCGCGCATGGGTTCTATTTTTAGAAATAAATTTGAAGGGACGTACCTATCTTACTCCACTCGATAGAGAATCGATAAGTATCTGTGTTTAGTACGTTTTTCATGAGCTGTATATCTTGTTTGTACAAATTCCATTCGTCTGCACTTTGTCCAGATACATCACCGTTATCAATTGGTGATTTCTTGGTAATAGGATTAATAGACTTTTCGAATTGCCACCATTGATTATTGTTACAGTTACCTTCGACTTGATGCGCAGATGTTGCTGTTCCCCTTTGTATGTAAAAAATGAAAACAATTAAATAGTTACCATGTAAAATTACGAGGGAATCGAAGGTTTGTAGTATCGATTTTTGTCCAATCCCAATAATGTAGTCCTACATCTGCATCAATAGGGTATTTCCAATCTAGAATCAAGTACGGAATGAAAAACAATAGTAATAGCAGTGTGATAATAAACGCGAGCGTTGTCGTGCACACAATAGTGAATATTTTTTTCTTAGAGTTTGTCTGCTTTAGTATGTCATCTTCTAGTGGTGCGTAATAGTTTTTGGACATCTTCTACTGTGCACGACGCGGGTTTACTTGTGCGAATTTGTGACAAATGACAACAGGGCTTGTAAGATGTATGAAGACCGCAGTTGTTGAGTAATTTGGTTCAGAACCAGTGTGATACTTACAATGAACAAAGCTGCGTTGAGGTGGAAGATACTTCGTGATTTTGTACTGCAAAATAAGGACGATTCAAACGATAGTATTTCAGTCCGAAGAATATCGTCATTCGGGTTGATATCTAGTCGATTAGTGGCACAATCAGAATTATACGAGACAATAGAATATCAATATAATGAACAAACCGTGACATTAAGGTTCGAGTGGAATTAACGTTTAATATCTAGACAACGGAAAAGAGGAGTTGTTAGTCTCGATGATATGAAGCTAGCAGAAAAGGGTAAAATTGATAACACCGGAAATGTGTGTAAGTCTGTGAAATAGTACTCATTGCAGGTTTGTGGCCATCGGAAGAGATTCTTACCTATTATTGTTTGAAACATTGTCGCGATATTCTACAAAACGCAAGAGTAGTAGAGCTAGGATCAGGTGTTGGATTAGCAGGGTTCATGATTGCAGAATCTTTTCATCCATCGTACACACTCTTAACAGATGGCAACGAAACAGTTGTAGCAAGTAAGACTATCAGAATCGGATCTCACAATTAGATATTCAACACAACATTGAGTGTGCTAGGAACACATCAACAACAGAAGCCATGTTACTACTATGGCAAGATGCTCTACCATCTCACTTGGAACATTCATTCGATTGCATCATAGCTGCAGATTGTTTATTCTTTACCGAGTTTCACAACGACTTGCTCCACGTCATCCACAAGCTACTCAAACTGCAAGCTGGGACACGTGGCATTTTACTGAACCCTCGAAGAGGAGTTACGTTTGACACTTTTTTGAACTTGTTGGAAGCTAGAAGCAAGGAATTTAATCTGTCATACACAGTGGAGCAGTTTTATGACGAAAGCGTGACATGCGCTCACAACAAGTTGGAAAGAAACCCGCAGTATGACGCTGAACTCCACTATCCAGTACTACTGACTCTAACCCGCTATTGAGCTTGTAACTTGCTCTTCAACCGAAGTTTCAGTTCCAACTTCTGGAGGATTCGCGCGCTTGGCACGAATCGTTTTATCTTGTTCCAAATAAATAGACTGATTACAATAACTGACAGTTAACGCTTCCTATATTTGGGAACAACGACGCTTCGATTTTCTTCCAACGCGGGTTGGACTGACGGCTTGATGTGACGCATAAGAAGATAACCGGCTGATTTGTGTCGCACAAATTTTAAGAAACGATGACACCAGGTGCAGCCAATACATACGACAACAATGAGCAACTTGTGACCAGTCTAACAAAAACAGTACATCATCAACAAGTAACAATCGAGCAGTTGATGCATGAAAACAACAAATTAAAACAAATGTTAGAGTCATTGTCACGGCAGCAAACAACCATGCCATCAATGCCTTACCCAGTATCCGCCAAAGCATATCAAATCTTACATGGGAAACAAAACGATTCGAGAACTTCTTTTGACACATACATTTCAAACATGTCAATGGACTTGTATGAAAGTGTCGGAACGCCAGTTGCGGGAGGTGAATCGAATGTAGATATTTTTGAACAAGCAGGAATCAAGTCACATCTTTCAAAGATGTGGGTTCCACAAACAGAAAAGAAAAAGAAGAGAAAACGTAGGGATAGCATTAACGCGCTATGTTCTAAGGTGAGAGAAGCGTTATGCTTTTCTGCCAACCTAAATAAAAGTGAATAAATTATGTACACACAACTATTAGACAAGCCACAAAACAATCATGTCTTTAGACTTATGAATAACACATTCCTGTACAGTTTAGTATCACTAACACTACCATGAGAAATCTAACATGAAGCGTTGTTGGTATAGTGGTAGAATGCTAGCCTTCCAAAAAAGGAAATATCCTGACGTGAGCTCGCGACTCGGGTTCGATTCCCGGACAACGCACTTTTATAGTAATGCCGCCCCGCAACTTTTACAACGAAACATTTTGTTCTATTTTCGACTTGCGTAGATTTTCGGACGCAACAATGTCATAGCTACTAGCAATCAGATTTGTTTTATCTTGTTAAGACAAAAAACACGAGATGGTATTCAAAATCTTTTTAAAAAGACAACTTAATTTATGCTAACACTTTAAATATTTGCTAAAGACGTATCTCCACTGTGATACGCCACCAAGAACTGAACTATACTGCAAATGAGGAACAATCCAGCCAACATTTGCCCTCTTACAGCTCCATGTACCTCTGACAAACCAAACATGGCGCTTGAAGCTGCACACATGAGCACCAAGACCATGCTAATCGTGTATGCTGGTGAAACCCATTCATACCCTCTTCTTACTGAATAAATACACAAAATCTAATCATTAGAACATCAAAAGTGTACATACGCCAAGTAAAAGTGTTGTTTTCGACAATGTACCTCCAACCAAGTTACTAAATGCAATGTTGATACTTTGTGTTTTTCCTTTTCTTGACAATGAAATACTTTCCAAAATTTCTGGTGCTTCCGAAGCGATTGGTGCGAAAAAGAATGCCAACGCCAATGGTGTGAGTCCAATATCTCCTCCAATTCGTACGACTGCCTGAATAAAAGGCTCGCTACATAAATAAATTAAAACGCCTCCTGCGACCAAGTATGCGATACCTTTCCACGTTGGTTGTTCTTCCTCATCTTCTGCTTCTGGATCATGATCGTCGTGGTGATGTGGCATAGTTTCGCTTTGTGCTACTTCGAGGTCTGTATTATCTGCAGTTGGTGTTAAAGGTGATTTGTTGAGTCCTCCACTTGTTATCGCGTTGTATGCGGCTTTGTGGAAAATAGTCCAGCAAATAAATCCAACATAGTAGAGTATGCCAAACACACCGATCCACATTTTGAATCCGAAAACGAGAACGCAAAGCATGACGGAAAGGGAACCTCCCAACATCATTGCTTGTTTTCGTACGCCAGGTAGTAGAAAGATTGTACCTGCTTTTCTTCTGCTTGCGCCAATGTAGACGCAACTACCAACTGCGACAGTGCAAACGACGATAACAGATCCAGAAATTGCGCCTACAGCGAAATTAGGGTTTCCTGTTTCTAATGCCGTAATGAAAAAGATAGTTTCTGGTGCAGTGTTCAACCACGAGATAACGAAACCTCCAATAATAGTTGCATCGTATTTATCTCCAAGAATATCACCTCCCTCTGATACACACCACGCTCCTAATACTAGTAGCCTAAAATATTAGTATCACTTGTTGAAATCGTACGCCAAGAAGCCAAGTAGATACAACACTGTCAACAACATGCTGATGTTTGTGAGTTGATTGACGAATACAAAATCCGAACGAACCAAGTTGATTATCGCTTTATTGACAGGTGAGTCATAACACCGTAGTGATCGCTCGCATACAACTCATCAGTATCTGGAATTACCTCTGTAGCAAACAAGGAAATATGTTTTGGGTCCCAAATCATTTCTGTCTCTTCAGTATGATGCTTATTCCGTGGTAGTAACAACACTCGATCCAATCTCAAAGGAGGAGGTACTTTATCCTTCATTTCACCCATTCTTCTATTCATCGCATTCGTAAATGGATCATTTGTAAATCCAATTTCATCAGGTCTTAAACACTTCCACACATCAACAACATCACTTGGAATAAAATCTTCTTCATGATCTCGTTGCATGTTAAAATCACCTAACACGATTACGTTATCAAACTCTTTCCAAGTTGGTTTTCTCTTTGCTGGTGGTTGCAGTAGTTTTCCTCCTTTTGTTTTTTTAGGTTCGGCAATGATATTGGAATTATACTCTTCTTGACGTTTGAATAGGCTTTGAAAGTGTGCACTTGTTCTTTCGTTTCTACCGAAACCTTGCATCAAGTGATCGATTTGTAATTGTCGTTCCTTGTCGAATGCAAATTTGGCTTTTAGATGGACACCGCACACTGCGAACTCGATATTTGTTCCTGGATAATCAAATGTTACTACTGGTACTGCTCTGTAGCACGCTTTATCACCAACAAAAAAATTATAGTTTTCTTTCATTGGAATTTTGGACAGTATAACGACCCAGTTTTTCAGTTTATCATCGGCATTCTTTTCTAATCTATCACTGTACATGGTACAAAAAATATATTTTTCTTCTACCCACTGTTGCTTTAAAAGTTTACCAAGATATGGCGTGGTTACTTCTTGCAACACCAGTATATCTGCGTTTGCATTTGGTAAAGTATGTGTAAAATGATGCGCGAATCGTTTTTCGCTTTGTATTATATGTTCTACGTTGTCGTACAAATCAAACAGAACGTTAAATGTCGCAATTTTCAAGTGATCGAAGTAGTCCAGAGTTTCATCTGTTATGGGTACTTTGTGCCATTCTACGCTATCCCATTGTTTGTTTGCACTGTTGAATCGAAAATAAGGACATTTTTGCAGAGACATAGTTTGTTTCAGTTTTGCATCTGCTTCAGACAACCAAACAAAGAAGGCTGCAAAACAGTTGTTCCGGGCTGTGTTTATTATAGGTATGCTTAGAGTTCACATACTACGTCGCATGCTTTCTCACACTTGTCATGAGCATGATGGTCATCAATTAGATCGCAGACTAGAATGTTAGTTTAAGTCGATTTGCGTACTCTTTCTGCAAACTTTGCACTTTTTGTCGTTCTCTGCTACTGGAGCAACTGGGGCAGCATCAAGATGTAAGTTGCATACGGCAGTGGCAACCTCTACGCACAAGCTGGACAATAGTGGATGACCAGGTGGAATCATAGTGCAAACTTGGTTCATGGTATCACATAGTGGTCCTCTTGGTTTTTGTGCGGCTGTTACTGCGGAGTCTTTGAGCTGACATACAATGTCGCAAACTTTACCGCAAGTGTCCTTTGCGTCCTTGTCCTGAATCAAATCGCAAACTTTTGTTAACAGAGCACAAATTCAACTTACCATCTCTGCAGATGTCGCATAACTTTCCATTTTCTGGAGTTGCTAGTCTCTTGGAAATATCAGCAAGTGGTGCGGCTGAAGTATAGGTGAATAGAGCAATGATGGCCACAGCGAGTAATATGTACTTCATGTTTGTTTTCTTATTATCTGGTTCGAATTTCGATCAATTTTCATAAATAGCTAGTACTTGCGGAGTACCGATCGTAGCAATGATAACAGCATCTAATACAGATCTCTGTCCAATAAGCTGGAGCTATTGCCAGTAAACCTGATCGAGCTATCAATTTCTATTATCAAGGTGGATAACTCTGTTTTTGAACCTTCTTTTAAGTCGCGAATTACAAACGAATAGAGTTAATTGAAGGTCCTCTAAGCGCTTTGGTAGAACGTTCACATTTTGCTTGCTGCTACTCAGTGTAATTGCAAGTACATAGTTTTCCCATTTGATAATTTTGCTCCATTTTTTAGCATCAGTGTCTATCTGTGGTAGTAATGCTATGAGTCGCAGATTTCTAATGCTTAGTTTTATCCTTATGTCACACTGTCCTCAAGTAGAAGTGACTTAGAAGCAGCAATTTGACCTATTAATGCAAAATTTATTTGAATCCTCTATGCACTGTATATTTCATAAAAAACATGTCTTCATCATACGCAATACATGTACAACCTGCACCCGTAGTATACTATGACTCACAGATGGCTGTCGAGTAAGTTTACCACCTAGCGAGCACTAACAAACATAGGTCTAACAGAACACTCGTATCAACACATGAAAGAAGTTATAACTCGTTATGTATCATAGGTTCTGCGATTCTACTCTCTATGATGTTCGCCGTGGTCATTGTAGCTGGAATCTTTGTAGCGGACTACCTAAGTCGAAAGTACTGAGCAACCACTCTTGTATAACACATAAATTAGTTTAGAACAAGAAAGGTATCACTGCTCTTCTATCTATTGGATACTTGTCGCCAAACTTGTTGTGATACCACTTGTGAGTATAGTGTCCGTTCACGGCAAGATTGAGAAGGACAAAGCATGTCATTAGCCATGCGTTAAGACTACTGTAGAGACATGTAGCCACTCCTGCGTATATCAGCATTTCTGAAAAGTAGTGAGGGCATGAAACGTACTCGAACCAGTCCCCATAAGGGATGTGATACGATCCTCTTCCACTTGGCTCTGTACTGCGAAGTTTAGCGAGTATAACATGGCATTTGTGTTGGTGATACGACCCAGTAACGATAAGCGTCAGCCCTATTACCATTGGTATGGGTCCACTCGCGTTGCAGACCGAGGACGAAACTGTCGCCACAGAGAGCACATAGAACCCAACACCTGAGCCAAACAGTAAGAGTGGTACGCTCTTATCTTGAGAAAACTTGTGTATCGCTAAACACTCGTAAAAGCGTCTAAGAAGGTGTATTTCATAAACACCTATTAACATTTGACTTGATAGTGAGACATGCCCACGAAGAAAGTACCAACTAAGCGTGTTACAGATTATTGCGATAGAGTAAATGAAAATATAATTCTGTTTCTCTGAAAGTACTGGTTCCAATACGAATGTGCGCCACGCTTTTTGAACCATCGAGTTTGACCTTGGTAATTGTTTATCATTGCTTGCCAGCTTTCCGTAGAGCAAATAATTCGATAATCCACCCAAACCGAATCGACTAAGATATGATACGATGTACACTATCCATGCTGCGTGCAACAGGAGATGTATTTGTGAAAACATTGTAATTTGACTCAACTACTGTGAAAGTTCAAATAACTTTCTAAGCAGAAACACTCGCTCCTGTGCTTGTACATGATACAACAGCAAAATTGTTTTTCGTGTTACAAATTTGCAGAGTTGATCAGGCAAATAGAACCGTCTGGTGATCATGTCTACAGAGTATGATACTCCATCCGTACGTATAAAAGCCCTGTGTCTTCTGCTACCACCGTTGGCTGTTATGGTAATGATGCTAGGACAAGCAAAACACAAAACTATTGGAATCAAACACGTGTGCATCAATATCTTTTTTACATTTTTCTGCTATGTACCCGGAATATTCCACGCATTCGTTTGCTTAAGGCATTACACTATCGCATGGAACAAAGAAAACGATAATAGGACTCCTATTAGGACACAAGAAGCGATCGGCTATGCAACAACTTCATCATCGCGATAAATATTTATTTTTCATTAACACGCTGGGATTTCGCCTTTTGTCGCTCTAATTCTAAAAGAGTTTGTTGCAGTAGCCAATTCAATCTTTCATTTTTATCAGCTTTTTCGTTTTCTTGTTTCAAGTATTCAACGCTCACTTCGGTACCACTCTGATCACCATTCATGTTGCTATAAAATTAGCTTATCTTACAACTATCTAAACAAGAAGAGCTGCAGCAGTGGGACAACTTTGATGACTGTAAAATCTGAAAAAACATCCTAAAGGTAAGCTCGTTGTACTAGACTTACGTAGGCTTCTTGTCTATTGACGGCATTTAGTAAGAACTTGCTACGAAAAGTAAACAACGATGCCGCAAATACTGGTAAAATGAGAAGACTATTAAATCCAATTATACGATCCCACAAAAGAAATAATTGATCCACCGACAGATACCCAACAAACGCATGAAAAATCCAATTAAATGCAATTTCCAGTGGATGAACTTGCATCTGTAGCAAATGATAAAATAATTGAGAATCAGCCTCCTGTAGTAAATCTTCAAAACATTTGCACAAAGAGATGATACTTTCTGGATGCGATGACATGGTATGTAATCCACAAAAATAGTTTGTGTAAAAATGCCGAAACAACAAGTACGCATCTTCAACTTTTCCAGCAAGATAGCAGAACGGAGCAGCTATAGTAGAGCAACCTTCAAAAGGTATGACTCCACTTGGTGGATAGTACTCTCTTGACCCATCTATATCCGATCTGTTTGTTGCAGTAGATTCACTATTCGTAACACCAATTAGCGTAACTGGCTTGATCGTTGCATCTCGGGCAATGGTTGTATCTCTTGAGAATAGTATCATTACTTGATCTAGAATATCTTCAAATACAAAATAGTTTTCATCATCGGTTGTTCTCTTGACATCGTTATGAACCATGGAATCGGTAAGTAACCTTCGCTTTGTTACATCATCTCGAAGTTGTTGCAAATAAGAAGCGTATATTTGTTGCATTTGTTGCATGCTTTGTTGTTGCGGTGGCTGTTGTGAGTTACTCACGATAGTTGTGAAAAAGGGACCCGTTACTTGCGCCGATGAGAGTTGAATAATTTGTTTCCAAATAACAGGTCGAATTGAGTTGTGAAGGCCACGTCGCGTATATTTTGTTAACAGAGGAATGTATCCATTCTGTGAAATCTTTCGTGATGTACTAATATGCTCTTGTGCGAACCATTCTAAACGATTAAAATATGATATTGTTTTACCTTTTTGTAAATCATCGACTCCTACTTGAAAGTTTTCTGGGCTTAGATCGGAGAAAAATTTTCTCAAATCTAATAACGACTTTGTTTTAAAATTTATTTTGATTAATCCCCAACAAGCAGAGCTTGGATTACTAAGCGTTAGTCAATTTTGAAGAACTCACTTTTCGCTGTTTGGTTCAGTAATAGTAGTTATAATTTCGAATAGCTTAGCACTATCGTATACTCCTGTGTATTTTGGCTGCATGTGATCGTCATCGTCTGGTGTATCTGGAGTAGATTTTTCAGCAGGTTCTCCAGGTTGTATTTCAAGTATGTCATCGTTTTCAACAATTCTCTTCGGTTTTGGTTTCTTTTTCGGTGCTTGGTTTGGGTCATTTAATTTCTAAAAGTTACTATTGTTAATAGTGTCGTACTATCAGTGGTCGATTGAGCTGATGAGAAATAGATAGAATCTGTTCTTGTAGGAATGCTGCCCAACTCAATCGTGATTCTCGAATACACGTCAATGGCTCGTCAACTAGTGGCATTTCTGGCGGGTCACAGTTGTTCTCATCATACTCGGAATAGTATTTTGTGTTCGCGGATGCATTCTTATGTAACTGATAAATCGCGTTCTGTATCTCAACATCATAACCATTTTGTTTCATGATTTGCGGTATTAACTTTTTTATGTCATCTAATGAGTATTTTGATTTAATCAGTTCTCCCTTTATCGCACGTTTAAGTGACCAATACATGTAGGTACTTTTCAACTGATTTTTTATGACATCGGCTTTCTCTTTGATGGAGAAAGACGGATCTAACTGTCAGTAGCTAGAATCTATCCTTACACCACTCTACTGGCTCGTTGCATGTCACCAGAAAGGGTTCGTTACTTTGCATTGTAGGAGTAAACAAAGCATGCGTGTTAGGTTTGTAACTGATTATCAATAACAAACGATGTCAGGCACAGAGCATTCACAGAGCGGTGTTCCACAAAACGACGTAAACACGCAGAAAAATAATTCGTGCATTCCAACAGACGTACAATTCATAATTTACGATGGAACAGAGTCATTCTTCCCAACATTTGTTTTACCACTTACATTTACTCGAGCGAAAACTATAGAAGATGCATTGTTCAGAAATCAGTGGCGTTCATTACAGTACCTAGGAACACCTGCACGAAATATAATTGAAGTTGCTCTGAAATTGAAAAAGAGAGACGTCGTGTTAAACCCTATCTTGGAGGAACTACGTGCAGACAGTTATATTATCATAAATGCAGCCAGGAAAGAAAACCAGGTAGATCTAGTTGACATTATAGTTCAACGAGGATTGTACTTTAATCCAGTGGCACTACAAGAGCTTAACCATGAAGACCAGTATCAATGTGTTGGAGAGAGGTTATACAGGCAAATTTCTAAGGTACAACCAGAAAACGCTGGTAAAATAACTGGAATGTTACTTGATGGATACACGCCAATTGAATGTGCAGAAAATTTTTGCGATAACGAAATACGCCGTGCAGATATTATTGCTGAAGCAATGGAAGTACTGAAACATCACCTAGTGATTCAATAAACCAATCTGTAGCTATTCAATGTCAAAGCAGCAACGTGTCTAGTGACACTGTATGCATTACCGTAAACAAAAATATCTTTGAATCTTCACAACATCCTTACTTGTAGCTGCCGACACAAAGAGTTCAGGATTTTTCGTATAAATAGCTATCTTCGTTATCATTGCTAAGTTCATCGCTTCAATTTGCCAAACATAGCTACAAATCTTTATTGTAAACATATCTCTCGAACATGATTCGCG
>JAESGV010000555.1_pt1 | contig 16532 bp, 16 predicted proteins | sample 9269781 | NCBI WGS metagenome assembly JAESGV01 (sample SAMN15741586, study PRJNA653496) | algae metagenome | isolation source: Tildeniella torsiva UHER 1998/13D and co-occurring heterotrophs from... | place: Slovakia: Slovak Paradise National Park, Hrabusice, Kosice Region | collected 2000-01-01 | reverse complement strand
ACGGTCTAGTAGCGCAACACCTATTACTCCAAGTGATGAGTTACTAGGTTCCGACAATGTTCTAGAGTGGCTGCAATGTGGCGAGTCACAGAAACAATCACAAACGTTTGAAAGAAAAATCGACCCAAACTTAGGAACATACTCTGTCGTAGTGTCGAATAACAACGATATGTTTAAGCTAAAGATAACAATAACGGCTCTAAATTCTCGCGATAATGTAGTTTTTCATACCGTGAAGAGAGTGGAAAGACAAGACAAAACATCTATTCCTATCGATATTTATGAGAGTGAGCCAGTACGGCTACGATTCAAAGTTAAGTTGGATACGCTGTCATCTGTAAAAAGAGGAGATTTTTCAATAGAATTGTTTCATAGTGAGATTTTTGGCAACTCGATTATTACATTTTGATTTTCTTCGAGAAAAGTGTATTTTGGCGAAGAAAATGATACTTGCTGGTGAACAGCGCTTCAAGGAGTTTCGAAACGATATTAGTAAATAGGATTAATTTTTATAAAACTACGTAGGAAGAAAGTATTATTTTGTTCCTGTGAATTGAATATCTAAAGATCTTAGATACGTTTGTAGTCCTGCATCTTGTATTGGTATCAAATGAGCATCTCCATCAGATTCGTTATGGTGACTATGCCACATTCCTGGCGGTGTAATAAATGCAGAGTAAGGTTCCCATTCTACGCGTACAGGGTTCTTAATCTCTCCATTCTCATCAACTTCTTCTCCCATTAACGAGTAACATCCAGGTTTGCATTCAAGTATCAAATCCAGTGCTACTGATTGATGACGATGTGCAGGCTGACTTGTCCCTTTCTCTAAGAATCCAAACATTGCCCATAGTACATGGGTAATGGTAAGTGTTTGGTCGTGTTCTGCGTTTGCTAGTAGGACACTAACACGACTTCGCTTTTTAGCTTCTGGATCTTGTCGGACTTTTCTTAATTCTTCTTCTGCGACTTCTTTTGGAAACAAAGTTGGCTCAAAGCGTTGTGTTGTCGGAGTAACGCCTAAATACTGCATTAATGGTGAATCATGGACCCAATACATAATTGTTTCTTCTGTTGCGTGATGTACGACCGATTCTTTAAGAAATGGGAGTGTAATAAAATCCCCTGCTTTCCAAGCCAGTTGTTTGCCATGCACAACGGAGCTGCCTTTACCTTTGATGATGTAAAATAGCTGCGATGTAACTTTTTCGCTTGTTTCAATTTTTTCGTTCGTGTTAATGCGAACAAAATTGGCTAATAGTGCTGGAGATGTAGCAGGATTTGTTGTTTTCAACTTTGTGCTTTCATCTAGCGGGATTACTCGTGTGGCTCCATCTTCGTATAATTCTCGCGAAAATCGAGACGGTGGTACTGGCGTTGTTGCACCTATGGCGATAGGATTTGCTGCTTTGCTGTACTCAAAGTATCGGGCTTTGCATGTCCACTCGTTTGTCATGTTTTATTTGTGTTTTGTCCTATTTTTACTGGCTGCGGTGAAGGCTTTCCTAAGTGCGTTGCAGTCCTGATGCAGTTTCGTAAAGTATTCAGTATTAAGTGTAGCATAGTCTTAAGATTGTACGGTAACTGCGTGAAACAGCTTGCATACAGCTAATTAGAACGGTTTCAGTAACCAAAGTAGTCCAGCAGTTGAAACTTAGCCACTATAGAGAGTCCAGGTACAAAAGCTAACTTCCAAAATTAGTAATTTATTTTGTTGCTGCCATTTTAATACATGAAAGAAAACTTGGCCAAGTGCTAGTTTCGAAAACAAAACGACATGGGATCCGACACAACAGTCGCTCAGAAAAAATTAGGTAGAAGCAATTCAAAAACTACAATGCGCAACACTAACCAACGTCCTGCACCAAGACCTACTTCAGCTGCTTCTAAAAGAACTGAACCAACTTTACCTAGAAAGTCTTCTAGAACAAATTTTGTACAGTTTCAGTTTGGAGTTGGGGAACGAGGCAATACACCGTCTTGGGAGCCATATCGTATTGGAGACCGTACAAAGAGTGGTCGAAATTTACAAACTAGAAAAGAAGAGCTGCACTCAGAAATGGGTTCACCTCGCATTGCAAAATCAACTTGCGATAGCATATCACAAACAGATTCACCAACAATTGAAGTAGATGGGAAGCTTGCACTTTTGGACGACATGCTACTAAAAGCAACAAAGAAAGAGACTGTTCCAATCGTATCAATCTCACCAATACCGCCATCTTCGCCACCTTCCAATGATGAACCAGCAGTATCGCATAGTATACCAGTTCCTACGCAAATAGAGAAGACTAAACCAGTGCCAGCACCCCCGCAATTGAGTATTGCTACAAATGCGCTATCAGTAACCTTATCATCTGGAATGCCAAAGTCGCCAAATGGTTTGAAGATGTTGAGCATACAAAAGAAACACATTAGCGAGATTCAAAAATCACCTGGTACACCAAGCTGTGATAGCTCAATCTTCCAAGTTGAAAAGCCTATTCCGCCAGTGGAAATTGCGAAGACAGTGCCAGTAGTCCCTCAACTTACGCTATCACTCAACAAGCCACCTCAGCAAACTTTGAATGTTTCTGTGCTTTCTCCAACAGTATCTCCAAAATCGCCAAATGGGTTAAGAATGCTTAATGTTGCCAAAAAACATGTTGGAGAGATTCAAAAGTCTCCTGGAACACCTAGTGTAGATAGCATGATGAAACCAGGTTCAATTGAATTCGATTTATCGTCAGACCATGAAGAACCTGAACCACTAGTGCTAAAGAAGCGGCCAGTCTGCATCAAATTCGATAATGATATGGATTTGTATGCAACTCCAGCCACACCCGATGCAGTTGGAATTACCATGGACAATGGAATACTCGTCAAAACTCCTGTAGAGCTAGCTTTCAATCTACCACTTGGAAAAATTACGTACGAGAGCCCAAGAAGCGAGAAAGACACTGCCCGATTCAAGGAACTTAATGATGAACTAAAGAAGAAGAATACTGAAATTATGGAGTTGCGTGTCATGATTGAACAAATGAAGCACCAATTGGAGCTACAGCAGGTCATGATAGATAAGAAAGAAGATAATGGTGTTGTTCATTTGAGAAGTCCTCGGTCATCCAACAGCGACTCACCACGTAGTCGCTCACGAAACGGAAACGAACTATTAGTGCGTGCCATCATGAATAACAATAAACTGTAAATTCCATCAAATATTCTTTCCATGTACCTATTTGTCTGACATTTTCACTCGACTTTCGATATTTTAACAGTACACTAATTCCAGTAATTCACACGTGTTCCAATCTCAGTCTAGAACATCATACATCATGTTTTTTGAACAAACGGTCAGATTTTGGTTGAGTACAGTAGACAACTCACAACATCTAGTAAAACTTCATCTGCTCACTATCGAATTGCAGTCGCAAAACAACTCTAGAAAGTTAATAGGAACAGTAACGATGAGCGACAACAAACCATCAAACCAAGAAATAGAAAGAGAACAAGAGAGAAAATTAAAAGAAAAACTAGGAGGAGAGACAAAAAATCTAACGGACGGGAAGAAAAAACATCCTGCTTTCTTAAAAGTATAATTAGTCATACAGTTTTTTAACGTTTCAGGAGCGAAAACAATATTTTGATTCTGCAGACTACAATATGAAAGGGAAAGTCGATGATCCAACGAAAAAAACAATTCCTAAAGTTATGAAAAAGGGCGATTCGATTGCATCGGCACGTCATTTAACACCTGCGCATACAGACGAGGAACCACATCTTAAAGAAGGCAGTACAGACGACGTCATAGTACAACAAGAAGACGAAGTAGAGGAAGAAAACTAATACAATCATTTACGAATACTTCTAGAGATCACTTTGAAATGCTCATACTCACTTGTTCTAATAAACTAACATGTAACTTTAAACTATTTATGGCAAACACGAGCCAGTGCTTCACATAGGTACCTGGCCTGCTTAGAAATAGCTATTTCGTCGGCAGTTCCCGCTCTAACAGTTTAAGGCTAAGATTTTAATGGCATTCCACGCTCAACTTCGACCATGGGAAATATAGAAGCCTCGTACAGAAGAGAGGCTGCCAAAGAGGGTATAGAAGGTATGTAACCTGTTGTACTAACAATAGTATGTAAGAAACATGGTCATGCGCACATGCTGGCCTTGTATACCTGTATAAATTGTGATAAATTAATGTGCCACGAGTGCGCACACCAGTGTATTGAATCAGATCATCGTGTGCTGCGCGAAACAACAGAAAACACCGAGGAGCCACACGATGAAGTGAATGCCTGTTTGAACATTGGCATGCCCGTAGCTTTAGATTTAACAAGAGTTAGCTGTCCGTGTGGAGAGAAAATAGCACAAAAGTACGTTAGTTTCGCGTGGATTTCGTTAACATTAGCAGCGATGCCAGCAATCTAAAAGCGCTAAAACAGGACTTTACTCTGTGCTGCGTTTGTGGGACGGTAACGTGCTCTTCTACATGCCACGCAGTTTTTGTTCAAGATACAAACAAATGCCACTACGCTAAAAACTTCATAAAGTATGACTTACAACTTGATTCTAACAGCTAGGTCACAACGAGTAAAGAAACAAGGTTGTAGATGTATAAAGTTTCGGAGAACTAAAGAGCTAAACTCATCCTTGGATCTAAAGCTTAACGTGATCTCTTGCATGAGTGACAGCTGTTTTATACAAGCTGAACAAAGTGAGAGTGATCCATACACTCTTGTATTACGTAGAGGGTACCGACAATACGGGCAACCAAGCAAAGAAACACTATCTGCCATGTGCGTAATGGAAACCGAAAACAATGTTTGGAGTTCCAAGCGAGTTTGTACTTGCTGTTGCGAAAAATGTACTACGAAAATCTCCCATCCAATTCATGCTTGTTGTTCCAGCCCTCTGTCAAGCAACATCACGTACTTAAAACGTGAACCAGTCAACGTCAGCAACCAATAAAGAAACAGATTTCAAACGAAAACTACCACAAGATGGAAGCCACACCTATGACGCCAATGTTTACCACCGTGTACATTAAACACGGTAAGGCTGAAGAGAAACTGCAAGTAGAGCCTTTTGGCTTGCTTGAATCAGAAGTAAAAGAACTTCTGAAGTTTAATGCCGAGATGACAACTCACTGTCGTATTACCGGGTTGAAAGATGTCGATACTTTGGATGTTATTAAATTCCGTGCTGACGAACTAAATACTGCCTGCATTGACGCTAGCAAATTAAAAGAAGGACACAAATATGAAATTGTATTACTCGATGCTAGAGAAAATGACGTGGCGAAACTAACTCCAGATCAAGTGCAAATTATTGAAGAAGAGTTTAAAAAACTAGACTTGGACAATAACGGTTACATTTCCAAGAAAGAAATCAAAGTGCGTGCTAAAACAAATACTAACACTTTTTAGACGTACTATGAGAACCATCTTAGCCAAGAAAGAGATATGATGCGCAAAGAAGTCGATAAGAAAATCAAAAAAGAACCTCATAGACACGTCGAGTACGAAAACTTGTTCGTCAAACTATGTCAAATCAAATTGCAGCAAGCGTATGCTGCTATTAACGTGCTTGTAGAAATGGTAACGTTGGTTTGTTTTCTATTAACAATTATAGGACACGAACCGTGATGGTTTTATTGACAAAGATGAATTCTTCCAACATGAAGCACGCCGTTTGACTGCTCTCAAAATCAAGTCACCAACCTCTCCTGATGAAAAACTATAAACTGTCATATGCGTCATATGCGATTCTAAAGAAGATATCCAACTCTCCCAGTGGTATTTCTGGTATTCTTGGCAGATTGTACGCAAAGCCATCTAGTTTGCGTAACATTAACATCAAATACAGTTCCAAACTCTTTTGTCTTGAAACGAGTGGATCACCACTTGTGTGTTTCTTGAATCGTACTAGCTCTTGTATGACTTTGTGTAAATGAGGAATAGGATCGATTTCATCCAGTAATACTTGAATGTCTAGACTTGGTAGTGGCTCAGTGTAAGGTGTTTTTCTACGCGTAAAGTGAATATCCTTCTTTCCCTTCTTGATCGTGACTATTTCCAAATCTTCTTCTGGCAAATTGCACGTTTCTTTGAAGATTTTTTGTACGAAGAACAAATGTTGTACCAAGTACAAATAGACTTTTACACGAACAGTGGGTTGTTCTGTAACTGGTGTGTTGATAATATAGTTTCTAAAGTTTACTTTTGCTAAACTTGTCATTGACGAGCAAAGTACACGACGTGAACAACGTGTTTTGCACATCTCTTGTAGTGGTCCTGAAAATTGTTCGTGACATTTGTCAATAAAAACTATTGGTGACACTAGCATGTGAATAACTGCTGGATTGCTTCTTGCGAATAATTGTAGAGCGTGTCTAACGTCGAAAGAAGCGATATTCACTTCAATTTGAACGAGTGTTTCGTCTGTTGTTTGCTCTAAAAGATTTCGTGGAACATCTACTAGAAACTGTTCCTGTTCACCTTCGTTGTTGAAAGATTTTTCGCGCTCTTGTATTGTTAGATAATAGTCCCTGTTATGAACGTATATTAGATGAACATCAAAGTCTGACGTGCTACTTGCCCATCCGTAGCTGCGAGACCCTGCATCTGACGCAAAGATCACTTTAACTTCATGTTTGTCTTCGAACTGCTTTAACGCATTGTTAATGTACGGTACAACTGACATGTACTCATGTTGCATTTTTTTGCACCTTCAAATTGTAAAGCACAGGTTCGTTTTTGCAGTAACTGCCAAGGTGAGAACGATCAACGTCACAATAGGTCTTGGATAGAAAGGTTAGAATGCTAGTACCTTTTGTTTGCAATGAGACTTGTTGCAGGTATTGACTTTTAATTTGAAAGAATCAAGAACTTGCAGATAACAGCTGTAAACGAGGTTGACAGCCATTTCAAAGCAGTAATAAGAGGTGTATGTGGCGCTCTGTCCTTGTGTTGTTAGCTGTAACAGTGCTAACGTATTCTGAAACGCCAACACCAGTGGCTAGGCAAATCGTAAACGCAAATTTTAATTATGGAAAAGTTGGAAATGTGTATTATAATTCTACCTCAGTTATTCGCACTTTACTCGACACTTTACTTCAAGACATTTACAATCGTGAAGCTACCATGGAAACAAATGAAGTTTTAGCTCACCATTACCTACTAGAGGCGATGGCTTACGAGAATAAGACTTTGGAGTACCTGATCGAAATGCGGAGAAGAGTTGCGAATATATCTGTAATCGGAGAAGCATCCAGTGATGCTTGGAGAGATGCAAATACTAATGTTATTGCAGCTGCAGAGAATAGAAAGAGTGCTGAGGATAAGCTCAACAATGAGATTCAAACTCTTCCAGAATCAGATCCTCGAGCAAGCGATGCACTATGCATTGCCGTGAATGGGGAGCCAAATTGCACGATCACTCAAACCTGTCAAAACTGTTTGGTGGTAAGCAAATCTTTCATCATTCTAATGTTAGACATGTACTCATCCAACTGCAACAATACCATGTGAAGCATGTCAGAGAGTATCTTGCATGATTACAAAAGAAGATATACCGAAACAACAGAGACCAAAGATGAGGAAATTAGTGCCGCCCCCACCACCAACTGAACCAATAGCAGAGGTGCAAGTTCTTCTAGTAGAGTCTCCACCGTCAGCAGCACCAACTACACAAGCAAACGTTATCGTAGCTCAAGTAGTTTCAGAAACTGGATCGCCTTCTACCCAAACGCCAGCAGCTCCAACTGAGTCAAGAGCTCCTGATGTAATTGAGGTAAAACCAGTTGTTGCGCAACCTAAACTGGTATCTCCAGCTCCAGAGGTACCGGTAGCGAAACAGGTCGTCCAACCTGCATCAGCGTCAGCTGCTCCTGCTCAGAAGTGCGCTGAACAACCACAGTGTCCTCTGCAACCAGTTATTGTTGTAGCTCCACCTCAAGCTCCAATCACTCCTAATATCAAGATAGTATTTAAGAACGCACCAGCAGAACCTGACGATGAGCCTTGCGAAGAAGAATCAGCTGAAGACTCTTCTCAAACAGAACCAGAAGTTGTACGAACGAACAACAACGTAATAGTTCTTAATAACGCTGATTGTCCTGCATGTGCCAGTAAATGTGGAAGTGAGGTTGAAAATACGATAAGGATTCTCCTCAGTAATAATTATCAGGCACAAACAAGCGATTCTACAGAGTGTTCAATCTGTAAGGCACTAAACAAATGTACTAGCGTATCTGCTCCGGCTACGACACCTGAACCTGAAATTGCTTACATACAACGCAGTAACGATGAATTATAATTATAAACGGTGATATTAATAATTGGTCTCTTCGTTAATCCATGTTCGCACGTTTGACAGGTGTGGTGATGAGTTCCCATTGTTTGAATTTCGCGTTTGTCAACTTTCAAATTACAACAACTGACACGTGAGCAAGTTTCCAACACGAGCGTATGACACTGTTAGAATCGTTCAAATCACTATTTGTGGCCTCTGACAAAACTCAGAAAGACTTTGAATATGCAATAGAACCTCTAGAGTCAAGACAGTGGTCACATTTTAACTGGAGCTCAGTGTTATTCGTTGATGGAACCTTAGATGCCAAAACATGCCTCACATACGACCGGTTTAAACGAATCTTGCAACACAACGACTTAGAACCACTTTTAATTAATTTATTAAGTTTAATGTTTGTTGCTGCAGACCGGTGCCGAGAGAGTTCCTCACCAAAAGCGCAACAGTCACTGCGGAATGGTCTTGTACTAGTTGTATGTCAATTATTTTCATTTTTACTAACCATAAAGATGCTTATGCTCAAACTATACAAAAGCACGATTCGCGAAAAGCAAAAACGTGATGCAGAATTTATACCATTCACAAATGAGTTTTTGAAACCAATGATGCGTATGCTGCTTATGACAGGCGATGAGAAAGTGTTTCAACCACTCGTGCTAACAACTTCGAACAAAATGTTTTCCTACTTGGTACAAGATGCAATCTATGGACCTCTCTTTTTGGGTTATATTGATCGCCCAGAGAATAATTTATCATCTGCAGTATTTGTGAGTGTATTTCCGCGATTGTTACTCTATGAATGCCAAGCAGATATTCGTTGTGCGTTACCATACGTGTATGAAATTTTATGGGAACTTGTTCGATACAACAACCACAAAAATGCAATTCAAGAAATGATCGCGAGTAGAAACCAAGAACCAAAATTAGCCAATTTGTTGGATTTGTTAATGTTACACATCGCTCGTTCTGATGAGGAGGGAGATGCCTATCACAATGATTCTGATGAAGAGGAACTCATACCAGACAGTCCAACAACACCACTTCCTAAAAAAGAGGTCAAAACAAGAAACACCCTAGGACTACTAAGTTTACAGTTTTTGGTGAACATGTGTCTACACAATACTGCCTTCCGAGAATTGGTAGTCAAGAGTCCAAAAAGTGTTCCCATTTGCAAAGTTATTATGCAAAAAGTGAGTCAAAAGTTGAATCGTGAAGATGATTTGATCGTTCTTGGAAAAACAATTCTTGCATGCAAGTTGACGTACGTACTGTTCATGCAAGTGACTTTTCAAATCAAAGTACTTCGAGATATCTTTATTGAAAAACAAGAAAAAGATTTTTTCGAGTTGACCTTTAGTTCAATTACAAGAAAAGGTCCGAGTTCACCTGTTTCGAATGGATATGATGATGTAGTGGAAGTATCAGAACAAGAGATCGCAGTTAACGAGAATCGAGTTTATTCGTTCTGTACGTGGTTACACGTCATTTTGGCAAATAACATTGTCAAGCAGTACAACGACTTGAGTATCTTGTCGTTTGTAGAAAGTAGTATAACTACAGCGTGTTTACGTATGCTACGAGTGGTCATTGATTCGTACCCAGATATCATCATTCGTGATCTACGAAATGTCAAGAACTTTTATGACTCATTCTTGTCCACTTTGTTATCTGTATTACGAGCAAGCGTCGATGAGTGCTTAGCAGGAGATAACAAATCAGAAGAAGAAGGCCACAGAAGATTTTTAATGTTACGTGAGAATGCTGCAATTATTGTTCATGTGTTTTCGTTCCTCATGGAGCAACGACTTCCTGTGGAGACAACACGGCAAGAGTTGGCAAAACTACACAAAGTGTTGATGGATCAAGGCGAAGTTATCATACAACGAACGTTAACAACGTTCCAACAAACCATCGAAAAGGTCGATAACAAGGAATTTGATACCAACAATCTTCTAATTGACAATTTGACGCAACTGCTGAAGTATACACAGTTTCTAAAGCAAAAGAAATAAATTAAAGTTTACCAAGATAATGTTGAAGGCCGTCTCTACGAGATCTGCAACCATGCAAGTATTTTACGACATATTTGCCGATTTCCATAAAACGACCAACTCACCAAATTCTCTCAAAAGTAGGTGTGACGTTGAGACTTTTCATTCCGGAACGTTCTGATGGCACCGTAGCATTTGCACACTTGAAAACATGAACACTACAAACAGTACCAGTACTGCACTGTTTCCTCCAGACAGTGATGGTGTAAAGGTCGCGATGTGGACTACAATGTTTTTGTTTGTTGCGTACTCTGTTGCACTGGTCGTTATGCTGTTAATTCGAAGAAATCATCAACCAGTTCGCGTGAGAGTACCAGCCCTGCTTATAGTGCACGTGTGTAACGTATGTTTTATGCTGATTCTCACCCATGTGAGAATTATTGCAGGCAGAGAAATTTTTCCCTGCTTCATTTACACATTCACGTACTATTTCGCTATACCAGAAATATCGTTCCCGCATTTGTTGCGAATGTTTAGATTTATACTGGTATTCAAATTGAGTAAACAAATAACGCAAGATGCGTACCAAACAACTGCGAAGGTGTTTCGAGCGCTGCTTACACGAAGATTTTTACTGTTGCTTATCACCCTAGTAGCTTTGCTGCACTTAGTTCTATGGATTGCCTGTATGGGAATTGTTACAGCGATCGACAAGGTCAATCAATTCTCGGTACAGGGTTGTAGACTCGGCTCCAATAGCTATTTTGTGTTATCGATAGTTGTCGTGTATCTTTTACTGCTTCTAATCATGATTATCGCTATCATTACCCAAGTCAAAGACACATGGAACATTAGATTGGAGGTGATTGTTGTGGGAACTATGTGGCTCATTGCATGTGTTATTTTCTGTGTGTTGAATTTTTTACCATCGTACATCAGTTGTTGTGAGTTCACAGCGTTCCCTGCTGGTTATGTTATTCTCATTGCCGCCTTTTTGGATACATTTATTACCTGTGCACTTCCTGTTATTCTATCGTTCCGAAGAACTAGAAATGCTGATCAAAATCAGGTAGCTGATCGAGAAGTACTCTTCGTTATACTGAATAATGACAAGTATCGTGAGCAATTTAAGGGATTTGCTGTCAAATCGTTTTGTCCCGAGAGCATCAGTAAGAATTTTACATTCCTCTAACCATTGGTAGTATTCTGGGAAGAAGCACAGATTTTTGCTAAACTCACAAACGATGATGATCGGGAGATAATGATAAGAGAAATGTACGACAAGTTTTTATCGAATGAAGCCCCTATTGAGCTTAATCTAGGTGATAAAACAAAAATCGTATCTCCAGTCATGAATGCAGCACATGAATATCGCGAAAAGGGAGTTCTAATACCGACAACGATACTAGATGCGCTAATTATTCACGTATGCGAAGATATGATGGACGTGTTTTGTAGATATCAATTACAATCAGGATGGGCGGTAATTGAGAAAGAAATGTTTGACGCTAAGAAAGAATTTGAACTAATGACGCAAGCAGGAATGTTATCACTCACAGATGAATCAACACCAAGAATATAGGGAATTGCGATAAATTATCTACTAGGATATATGTTTATTTTCATTCGTTTGATGTCAGCGACTAAAAAAAACCAAAATTTGACAAATATTCTAATGTACAAGTCACTTTTAAGATGATTGACATACTCTTGTCAATACCATTGTAAAGATGCAAAACAAAGTTCACAATGGTGGGGATAGTGACTGCAGTACGACATGAGGGTATTATTGAAGCAACTGGAAAGCTAAGGGAACACGAAATAGTGACCATAGGAGTAAACAATATCCTTGGCGAAGTAGTAATACAATGTACATCACAAAACCGCAAACCGGAGTATTTTATCATTCACATTTACACCAACGATTGGAAATGCATTCGTGTAGAGGATCGAATTGCAAGTTTAGGAAAATCGTTAGAAATACCTTTAGGACCAGGTATGCTAGGAAAAACCTTTGATGCTTTCTTGAATCCACTCGCCGAAACATACGGAGCCTTTTATTTTGAACCTCATCTACGAGTTGGTGATGTAGTACGTGAAAATACACACTTTGGAAATGTACCCGCAAAAGCTGATGGAAAACTGATCATTCTAAAACAGTTAACCGGTCGTGTTACTTTTATCGCTTCTGCTGGCACGTATACCACAGATAATACGCTACTCATAGTTGAAGATTCTCGACAACAAGTTCATCAATTCTCGTTTAGACAAAATGTGAAACTACGAACACCTAATGAGCAAATATACTCTCGGAAAAATACTCCACGCATCTACACAGGAAAAAGAACTATCGATATTTGCACTCCCATACACATGAGTCAGAAAATAGTCTTGTTAGGAACTCAAGGTACCGGAAAGACTAGTATTGCGACAACGATTTGTAACAACACTTCATTTGATGCAATTGTGTACGTGACATATACCAATTCATCATCCAAGATTAATCAACTCACACAACACGCATTCCTACAACGAGCAGTCATTATCGCCGCTACAGCCAACTCTGCAGGAAAAACAAAATTATTAGGCGAGCATACTGGCTACCGTGTCGCCAAGTATTTTGAAAAATTAGGACTTTCTACGCTAGTAGTGCATGATGATTTGCTCAGGAGTCTTGAAGATTTTAAAATCCATAACTATGCAATTGATCATGAATTCAAAATGGCCCAAGAGATAACTACTATTTCTTGCGTTACTGATCAAGACATAAGAGAATACTATTGGTATCAAAACAATGATGTTCTCATTTCACTTGATCAAAAGATGGCACAATCTAGATCGTTTCCAGCGATATCTTTTAGTACAAATTATAGAACGTCAGAGTATCACGATGGGAAACAGTTACAACAGATATTTAGTTACCATAACGATTTGGATGAGATTATAGCACTAGTAGGTGTAGAAAGTCTGACTGATGAAGACAAAGTGGCGCATCGAACGATCAAACTTGTGAAAGAGGTGCTACTAGAGCAAGACGCTGATGAACCATACTGTAGTGAACAAAAGTTGCTAGGCATGATGAGAAATTTGTTGTATTACTACAACTTTGTGAAAACTTTGAAAGCACAACACATGCATTACGTCAAACATTTTGAACAAGAGTTACTCTCACAAAAACTTGTTGTATGCGACGGGACAGAACAACAAGTTTTAAATGCATTGTACGATCGCATGAAACAAACATTTAGGCTGAGACCTGTGTGGGATGATCTGGAACATATTCGTACCAAAGAAAGTACCGGAGAGTTACAAAGCATGCATCGGTGTAGCAAGTTTTTCGACACTACGATATTTGCCAACACGAATAGTCTATGGGAACTAGAACAGAAGTGTATCAACGCTTATGACGACGTCAACCCTGAAGTTGTCAAGAGTCTAGTCTATAGACTCGGCGGAACAGAACTAGAACACCTACTGTAACATAATACAAAACTGAGACTTATTTACAGTCTTTGATACTTTCTACTATGTCTAACATAGAGAACTACTCCTGCAATAGCAGAGCCGACTAAACCAACTGAAACAGCACCAATCGCAACTCCAATAAGAGCGATTGTCCAGGTGTTCAAACCTCCAGAACCAGGTGATGGATCAGGAGCATCTATTTGTTCCATTTGAGTGACAGCAATATGTGATGCATCGTTATCAGCGGCACCATCAAATACAATATCACCATGGAATTGGTACTTGAGTGTATGCTCTTTGGAAACAATCATTCGCTTGAGAGTGATCTTTAACACCGCCCATAAATTTTGCTCATCTGCGATCTTGGGGTCTAGACCTGGGAATGGATCGTAGTACGCTACAAGCTCATCATCTTGAACTTTTCCATAGTGTTCTACTCCATCAAGATCTTCATAACTGAAAGTGATACTTGGCGTTGTCTTCCACTTGGCACCACGTTTGTTATAAATAGAAATAGCTGCCAAGTACACTGGTAAATGCTCGTCAAATGGTGGACTTCCATGAGGACTAAAGTCAAAGTATTCTGCATGCAATGACCATGCTAGAGTTCCCTCTCTTACTGGAGTGGGATCATCAGCTCGTTCTACACCAAAGGTATGGTTACTTGGTATTTCGAAAGTAGCCATACCACCTGGGCATAAGAAAGGTTTCGTTGGGTCCTTGGTAAAGGTGATGTTGACGCAGAGAGTCAACACGTAGTCAAAGAACGCGTTTTCTCCATTCACCTGCTTGCCACTAATAATACCGTACTCTGTTACTCCATTGTTTTGGATTGCAAAAGAGTAAGTGTGTAGACCTAAACCAGAGTGATCGTTGATGGTAGGACCGATAACTCCATGCTCTGGTGCGGTAGAAGTAGTAACAGTTATCATTGCCAAGTCCTCTGGTACCTTCACACCAATAGCGTAGCTAACGTGCATACTGACGGCAGTGCCGTTGACTTGGAACTCGTTGGCAATCACATTGAACTCAAATGGTTGAGAGATGATGAAACTCCATGTGTTTCCTGTTTGAAGCGGGTATGGTTCCTCGGCGAGGAACGATAAATAGAATGGAATAGTAAACTTGGAAGAAGTGTCCGAGATAGCTGTAGTCCAATGAACCATGTCCGGTAGTTGGCCAATGTCCACGTGCCACACAATGTCACTTGTACAGTCAGGGTAGTTTGTGACTGTATAATTGGAGTTCTTGAACGGAGTAGGTCCGTTGCAGCGAACATTGCATTTCGCATTGTACGTAGAGCATGTAGTACCCGATTCACCAGGATAGTAATCCCATACAACTTGTCTTTTTGTAGGAAGCGTGGCTGTAACTACAGGGATCATGTCTTGTATCATAGGAACACCATAGAGACCGAAGTAAAGCAACGTGTGGGTATCTGTCTGTTTTGTCCAAACTTTTGGAGTGATTTGAGTAAGGTCAGGTTCGTGAGGAAACTCGTAGCACTTGTAGTAGTATGGGCACTGCAACGTGAGTTGGTATGAAGCAGCGATCGCGAACAACAGTATGAGTAACACTTGTTTCATGCTTATTCTCAAAAATTCGGCAAGCCAAGTGGAACCCTTTGAATCTTTGCACCCTGACCGGAGCAGATTGAAATGGTATAAATATCGCAATCCAAGCACAAATTAACAGACTACCTGAAATCTTTTACTCTGTTCTCGCGTATCAGGATTTTGATTATTTTTACTCGATTACAGTAGCTATTTAAACCACTAAACAGATACGAATAGATCTGATCTCTACAGAGTGCCTCTAGTTTGACATTTGAAGAAAATTATCAAACCTTCTACTTTACCGCAACTTAGCGCACGTAAGAGTTTTATAATTTGAAAATTTCTAAAACACTGATCGCACAAGATGCATGCCAGTGATTGTAACGAGCAAAAGCAACTATCTCAATACAACATATCAGTAGTATTTTACTGGCTGTCAACTCCAAATAATGCAAATTGTTGGTCCATGTTTGCAGTACCTTGCTGTACTCTGTTGCCTCAGTTGCACTACTTTTATTCGTGTTTATTAAGAGGTGGGTAGTACACACAAAACGAGGGAAAGCATTTGCACTTTACTTTTTATTACTTGTTAATGGTTTTGTGCCACTGTTTGTCACTACTTTATTCGCTATAACATTCGTGGCATACCTTGTATGGGAACTGCGTGATACCAGAAAGCGAAAGATATGCGAAGAGTATATTGATATGGGGCCAATAAAAGCCGATTATACAATGGAAGAGTACCATGAAACAATGACACAGATAGGTCAAGTTTCTGAACTTACAGCTTCACAATTCTCAATATTAAGTCATGCAGGTTTTGGTGGCCTTCCATTTGTTCCCAATTCGATACTGGACGTTGGATGTGGCGCTGGATGGCTTTCGTACAAGTTGCAAGATCACTATCCTGACTGCGACATCACTGGAATAGAGATTAATGACGAGGCAATAAAGTTTGCAGCGAAGCAGGCGTACAAGAACAAAAAGACGCCAACATTTAGGTTAATCGAACATCCAGATCTGCGAGAGCCTGATAAAAGCGTGGATGTGATCACATGTTCTCTTGTGGTTCACCACATCCCAACCGAAGAAGACATTATTGAATTTTTGAGACGGTGTGGCAAAGTAGCCAGAAAAGCGATCATCATTTCAGATTTGGAGCGAAATGCTCTGAGTACAATCATGTTTCGCCATGTTATGGCACCATTATTCAATAACA
>JAESGV010000554.1_pt1 | contig 16548 bp, 19 predicted proteins | sample 9269781 | NCBI WGS metagenome assembly JAESGV01 (sample SAMN15741586, study PRJNA653496) | algae metagenome | isolation source: Tildeniella torsiva UHER 1998/13D and co-occurring heterotrophs from... | place: Slovakia: Slovak Paradise National Park, Hrabusice, Kosice Region | collected 2000-01-01 | reverse complement strand
ACTATGTAAAGTCTTTATCGATGGCTAGTAGTACAGATAGAATTTTCGCTTCTGGTGGACTCGACGGTTGTATTTATATTTGGGATATCGAGAAACTAGCCGCGACAGCAGTTAACCAAAGCACGTCTTCGAGTTATTACCCACGAAAAATGGGTTCACAAAAACAATCGATTTATTCTATTGCGATGAACAGTACAGGATCAGTTTTGGCGTCCGGAAGTAGCGATAAATTTATAAGAGTATTCGATCCGCGGTCTGGCAAAAGATCCTACAAACTTCGCGGTCACCAAGACAACATACGGTCCGTTATTATGAATGACGATGGAAATCTAGTAAGAACGATTACACATACTCACAAATATAGTTAGTTTCCGCGAGTAGTGACAATTCGATAAAATATTGGGACTTGCGACAACAACGTTGCCTACATACTTACTATTCTCACGATGACTCGGTTTGGACATTGCAACCACTAGTACAAGGTGAAGTAGATCGATTTGTATCAGGAGGAAGAGATCAAAACGTATTCTTGATTGATGCAAAACGAAACGAATGCAGTAACTTGTTACGTTCAAGTCATCCTATCCTATCCGTACGTTGAATATACAACATGCTAACGTTTAGGCTTCAATAACACCAGACCTTTCGAATATTTGGATATCGACAACAGATAGTACAATAACAAAATGGGACTTGAACATTTCAACACAAAGAAGACAGTCTTTGTCATTTTCCAGTTCATTTTCACTTCCACCTGGTAGTCCGATGAGAATGAAAAGAAAAATAAGTAGTGTAAGTAACACTAGTGGAAGCTTGGGAGATGTTACACCATCTGAAGACCAATCAGTTATTCCAGAGACTGTCCCGAAAGCGCATATTTTGGGTTCACCAGGTATCATAAAGAGTCACATTTTGAACAATAGAAGACAAGTACTTGCGAAAGATAGTAGTGGTAACGTTACTCTTTGGGACGTCACAACAGTATGTCAAAGAATTACAAATCTAACACTACTAGGGAAAACTAGTCGAGAACTATGGAATTGTAGATTTTCAAGATCAAGTTGAGAAATTGTTTGAAATGCAAGCTATACAGAATTGGTTTAGTGTTGAAAACAAGTTGGGTTGTTTGGAAATAACGTTGGATTATCCACAATGTTTTAACGCAGAAGTATATGCGATAGAAGCAGGATTTGATTTTGCAGGAGAGGAAGACAAAGGTACATTATTTTCTACATACTGACATTATAGTTAATTATGGATCCTTAATGATCAAATCGTTATTTTGCAACTGGTTAATTAATTATAATGAAATTATGGCCAAGCAGAAGCGAGACCTTCGAAAAATAGAAAAAGAGAGGAAGAGAGATTTAAAAAAGAAGGAAGAGAAGACAGAAGAAAAAGAAGGAGAATCTGAAGAATCTTCTTCGGATGATTCCGACTACGATGACGACGATGATCAAATTATGCCACAACAAGATGCAAAGATGCGCTTCAATGTTGATGAGAACGTTTCTGTAGTTATCCATCATGAGAAGATTTCGACTTCGTCACATCCACCTATCAAGAAACGTATAAAAGGTATAGGCTTTTGTTCAAATACTAACGACGTAGATTTTACTGGTTTGGAATTACCACAAGAAGATATTCCAAAATGGGCCATTGAGAATGTTTTGCGAAATGTAGTTCCTGTTGCTTCACAAAAGGTTGGATTCTACTTGGAGTCAAGTGACGATAAGATGAAAAATTTATCCTCACAGTACGTTCTATTATCATTATCTAACAACATAGACACGCTCGCTTAAACGCTCATAGAATTTTGCGCATTCGCAAGGTTGCTGTATATGTTATACAGAAACTTGATTACGAATTACCAACAAGATCAGAATTCGAGAGACAAAAGTTGGAGTATGAAACAAAGACAAAAGCAACCGTGCCTACTACCCAAGGAGAAGATAAAGAAAAGGTCAAGGCAGAAGAATTTTTGGAAATTTTATGTAATGACAAAGTTCTGCTACCTGAACATAACTTGGCCATTGCCAACACATTTTATAGGAACCCAAGTAGCTCTGTAATCACTTTGCACTACAGAAGAAGGTACCCTGTATAATTGTATAAAATTAACATTATCCATTTGTTACAATCTAATTAATCTCTATCTTAAGGCTAACAACAGGCTCTCAGCGTAATTAGAATCATGCAAATGAAAGATTGCCAGTTTCACCTGCAGCAAAGTACCGATTTCCAAATATAGTATGGTCAGAATCGAAAGCTCACAAAGACCAACATAAATTCAAACTACATGATGCTTCGCCAGCATCAAACTAAATGCAACAACAACACACAATCTACAAACCAGCTCCAGCATACAATCCAGAAGCTGTTCCAGAGTCGACAACAGTAACCGTGGTTGCTGGAAATACATCACCTAGGTGGATACACAACTATTCCACTATCAAACTCTGCATGCCCTCCACCTGTTATTATTTCAGTAGATGAAGACAAAGACTACAAGGTTATTTTAATGCTTTTTGTTATTGGGTTTTTTGTACATCCTGCTTGGATTTTCGCGTTTTTCATGTCTAGAAAGAAAGGAGGAAAGACAAAACGATTAGGGAATATATCGTGTGCGATGTTCTTTGTTTCTTTGATATGCGTTGCTATAATAATTATTGCAATTGCTTTGCCAGTAGGATTGGCTCAAGCACGCTACTATACTTATGTTTACGGCCAAAATAACTAATATTAAAATTCAATGTCATATTACATCAATTTAACGTAGAAATAGATCTTCTAGAGTGCATCAAAGCCAAAGTAAAAGGTATCCTTGTGGCGTAATGCGTCGCATTGGCCATGGTCGTAGTTGGCAGGAGTTTTGTAACAAGGCCCACAAAAAAACATGAAAAGAAAGTCCAGCAAAGCCACATCGAAAAACGTCGACCCTGACTCACCGCCACCAAAGAAATCTAAAAAGAAGTCGACACGAAAGTCGAGTAGCGCCGCAGCAGCTGCAAGTACCACAGTCACACCAAAACGAAATGCAAAAAGAAGTACAAAAAAGAATAGTAGCTCTGCTGTAGCACCTGTCGCAACGCCTACACCAGTACAATCGCCACTTCCGACTAGTGGCGCAACACCAACAACAATATTCCCACAACCAACTTCTATTGGCCCAACTAGTTTGAGCATGGTAGCGCAAGCAAAACCAAAAGAAAAAGAACTAGAATACCCAGAAGACGTGATATCAAACATGATGTTTACTTTCGGAGACGTTAGAAAGCCACTACCAGAGTCGTGTAAACTTGTAGAACAATTTGTACGACAGTATTTGGGCGATCTGGTAAAGATACAAAGATTTTTTAACCCTTTAGATTAAAAAGACTGCGGAGGTAACAGTAGAACGTATGACAAGAGATGGAATACCAATACCAATCGTATCCACACCAATTACTGCTCCTCCACCAGTCGTCGAACAACCAATAACTACAAAATCAAAACGAAAAGATAAGAATCCACCACCCATACAGCCTATCGCACCAGTTATGCAATCTGGACCAGTTATAACTTTGGAAGTTCAAGATTTATTATTTCTATTTAGAAACGATCCAGAGAGATTACACAAACTAGAACGAGTTTTGAGGAGGAGTGAAAAGATAAACTTTGACGTGAAGACAGAAGGTACAGATGCAAAAAAGAGGAGAAGAAATGGAAACGCTAGTAGTATGGATGATTTTGCAGCAGCAAGAAAGCGATTAAGGAAGTTGGACAATATCTTGGAGTTATTGGGGGATGAAAAGTTAAATGGTTTCCAAATAGTCGAAGAACCTAGTCCAGAGGAGAAGAGTTGCAGAGAAGTACGTTATCAACCGATTTCTAACAAACATAGGCCATGGCTCAGTTAGCCAAATTGTTACCAACAGAAGATTATGCAGAGTTTTGTAAATGTAGAGAAATTAACTTTGTTACGCACGGAAACACTAAAAAGTTCACAACAGTAAGTCAATGAGTTGGAATGTTGACATTTGTAGTGGTTGAACCTTCCTCGTCACTATAATGTCAATGACGATCGTATTAATGAAGTGCTAGCACATTTAGCATGGGAGTTGGTAGGATTAGTAACACAAACAAGTTTGATAGTCAAACGAGACATGCAAATGGTGGCAGTTATGAACTCGATCAAACAGCAACAATCGGGAATGGACTATTTCACATTGGCGAGTTTCTATAACACAACTGGACTCATGAACACTGAGCTAGAGAAGCTGATGGGTAAAGTATCTGGTGTCATGGATGACAAAATTAGAAGACAACTCAGTGCCAATCCCGACGTCTATTTTATGCACATTGGAGAGCCAATAGCAAGTAGTGGGCTTCAATTAAAACCACTCACTTCTGTGCATGTGCTAGAAGCTATACGCAGAGTGTCCCAGCTCTACAAATATTAAATTGTAATTTCTTGTCACGTCATTTCAAGTTGACCACTATTCCAAACAAACATGATTGATCCTGCTATCATATCCCAGTTTTTTGTACTCTCCTCTCGAGGCGATAGAATTATTTCTCGTGACTGTATGATACTCGCCTGATTATTTTTAACACATATAGATCGCAGCGATATCGCAAAAGGTACAGAGGATATGTTCATGAGACACATCTCTAGGTTCCCAAACCAACCTCCAGTGTTTGTAAGTAGCAATTTAATTTTTAACAACGAGTAGAATATTGAAGGTGTTAATTTTCTGTATATCCACAAAAATGGACTTTATTTTATTATCACTTCTCGTCACAATGTACCACCAGCCATGATATTCGAAACACTTTCACGTTGCGCGACACTATTCAAAGATTTCACTGGACAACTCTCCGAAGAAAGTTTGAGAAAAAATTTCACATTAGTGTATGAGATTCTAGACGAGTTATTCGACAATGGTCACATTCAAAGTACTATGACAAATCAACTAACAACGTGTGTGTTCAACGAACCAGTTCTAACGGTTGATGTTCCATCCTCGTCTGGAATTCTCCCACTTCAACTCATGGAACAAAAGACAGTCAAAAGCACAGCAACTTGTAGACCCATCACAGACAAGAATAACGAAATATTCGTTGATATTCTGGAAAGAATTAATGCAGAGTTTAGTGGAGATGGAAACTTGATTCGATCAGAAATAGTTGGTGCTATTGTCATGAAGTCGTATCTAACTGGTGCTCCATTGCTCCGTTTAGGTTTGAACACTGACTTGGTTATTGGTCGTGGGCAACCAGGAAGTGACTCTCAACCATACGGTGGCGTCACTGGAGGTGTAGCCATTGATTACGCAAGCTTTTGTGACTTTGCAGAATTGAACGAGTTTGAGAACCATAGAGTGATATCATTGTACCCTCAAGATGGTGAATTTACACTCATGAACTATCGTGTTGCAGATAATTACCGTCATGACATGCCATTCCGTGTTACTACTCAAATTAATACTCATCATGACAGTGCATACAAGTTGGAAGTAGTTGTCAAGATTAGAGCAGACATCCCAAAAACTAGTCATGCAAGTAATGTATTCATTCGCGTACCAGTTCCAAAAACTACTGATAACGTGAATGTATCATTTGGTAGTGTAGGACTCAGTACTCATACTCACGAGTACAAATCAGTACAAAAAGTAGTATTGTGGGGTGTGAAAAAGTTTGTTGGTGCTAGTGAACAATTTATGAGACTAAACATTGTATTGAGTGAACCCATCAAGAATTTCAATACAATCAAAAAACAAGTTGGACCAGTTTCAATGAAATTTGAAATACCAATGCATAACGTTACTGGTGTTCAATTAAGATTTTTAAAGATTGGTTTGGAAGAGATCCAAGGTAAAACATCGAGCAAGAGTACTGTGAAACGGTGGGTAAGATATGTTACACAAGCCAATTCATATGTGAGTCGTGTGTACAAGGAACAGAGCATGTATTAAGAACAAATAGGAATTTAATTTTTTGTTCTATTAATTTCAATACTTATCGTTCCACCATTATCTAGTTGGAAATTGTCTACAATACTTTCTGAATTAAGTAATTCTCGTAGTGGAATGTCAAGTGTTCCAATTACACGATCACTGCTCTCTACTACCCCAACGTGCAGCTTTTCTTTTGACAAGTACCGTTGTAGCGAAAGATTGTTATGTACAGGGAAGATTTGTTCGTCATTCACTACAACATCACCATGGTCTCCAGCCTTTAGCGTCTTTGTTCGATACAAATTGAAAGTATGTAACTTGTACTGGATATGAAATGGTACGTCTTTCCTCACTGGTATCTCGCTACACTGAAGTATACGTATCATGATCTGTTGAGCTTCCGTATTATCGCTCTCAGTTGTTTTAGGTGCTAATTTGCTCAAGAATTTGTTCAATTTATCCACATCTTGTCGTATACACTTGGTTACTGGTGTTTCCATCTTTAGCATATAATTTATAGTAGCAATACTAGTATTCTGATCATATTAGCAACGATAGCTAGAACATACCTTGTTTGTAATTACTGCAAACCCTGATATTTCATCTTGGCTTGTTAGAAGTTCCTTTAATGGGACCTTTGCAGAACCAATCAGTTCGTATTCTTGTCCATTCGCCATGTTCAACTCTAAAACCAAATCGCAGTTTTGTAGGTAGTACAAGAAGAGATCGTTCAATACCACCTCAAACATAAAAGAATCATTAAAGTATAACGACGGTGAGGCTCCAGGAGTAACTATGTGCGTAGCTTGCGTTTCATGTTCAAAAAAATCAACTGATACAAACAGTGGCATCAGGTTATCATACGGAAAACTACCTGTCTTGACCTTCAGTGTACCAATTGTCAATTCACACATGTTCTTTTCTTTTGTAAATTGAATATCCGATTTCATTGGTGTCTTTGGCGATAGTATTTCCTCTTGTCTAGGAGATATCGCTCTTTGAGGGATTATTGGTTGTGAAATTTTTCTGATTACTGTTGGTGGTTCATATGGATCAGTTTGAATTTGCTGATCTGCTGTATTTTTGATTTCTTTCTTCTTTTTCAATGAATCAGTGACAAGCTGGTTTAGCTCCAACTGCTTTTCTAATTTTCTGAGTTTCTCTTCAAGCGTTGCTGATTTGTTTGCTAGCGCAAAGTTGTCTTTCGTCAAATTCTCTGTCTTTGCTTGAAAAATTAGTAAAGAATTGAATTGTACATTCTGCAAGCTGTAACTTTGCTAGTAGCTGCGTATTATCTGCGTATTGCTTTTTTCCTGTCTCGTTCCACTTTTTAATTTCTGCTTCCAAACCTTCTATATGCTGTTTATATTTCTAAAAATGAGAAAAGATATGAATTCACATACCTTTTCGTTTCTTAATTCGACACCTTTCTTATCATCTAGCAATGTTCGCTCAAGATTTTTGTTTACTTCTTTCAACAATTGGATTTCTTTTGCTTGCTCTTCGTTTTTTAGTTTTGCCTACCGGTCAGTTGGAGCTATTGTCATACGTCGTGGATTTTAGAGTTTTCTATCATTGAGAGCTGGAGCTCATTATTAAGATCCATGTTCTTTTGTCGTTCCTAACAAGTTTAGCATGCTAGCGTAAAATGATGTTTACCTCTTCAATTTGTTGCTTCAGTTCCTCCAAGTGTGTTAGCAGAGTTTTATGATTGTCACGAATGTTTTTAAAGTGATTAAAGAGCTGGTCGTATTTGCTCTGTATCGCAACGTATTCGCGGTTTCGAATGCGTAACTCCCTCTGCAGGGAAAGCAATTCCATTTCATCCTGTTGTTTTGCTTTTGTTTGCTCGACTACTTGAGTTTGGTACTGAAGCGCAAAGTTCGCTGTTGTATCGGGAGCTTGCTGCGTAAGTTCAGTACGTGTCGTATCTGGAATGTGGAACGTTCGCCTGCTCATAATTGTAGGCAACTTGAATACTTACAATTTATTCACAACAGTGAGCAAATAAGCTGCTCATTTGCAATTAATTGACTTCTAAAACCAGGGTTAGGATTGATAGAACTTCTACGGTCTCTAACAAACTTGTAAGCTACTTGAAAATCCCACTTGTTTCTAGCCATCAAGTATGCAATCACAATAGAAGATGATCTGCTTATACCCATTGCACAGTGAACTAGTACTCTGTTCTTTGGATCGGCTAACCTAGTTTTCTCAATGAACCGTACACAGTCAGCCACAACATCCATTATCGAATCGTTTATCGTATCGTCTATGCCAGCCTTCAAGTATACTTTGTGTTCTGGATATCTGTTGTCGATCTCTGCTGCCATGTTCACAATGTGAGTTATTCCAAGCGATTCTAGCTGTCTCCAATCTTCGACATTTTTACGTGAACCTAAGAAGAGAAAATCTTCAAGTATTTCACTAGCTAGTGCTCCTTGAACTGATGGCATTCTAGGAGTGGTACATAGAAAAGGATACTTTTCTTCAAAAGCGGCATGTCCTCCCTTTATCACCACACAATGGCATGTATCTCGCATTTTTCCTTCCCAGTGAAGCCATTTGGTATATATTCTCGCTAGGCCAGGTACTTCTTCTCGCTCACCTTTAATCCATTCTTCCCAACGCAATGCTAGATCAAATTCTCCGCTTTCTTTTTCCAAAATATCACCATCATACAGTATGATGTACTTTGCATTCTTTTTGTGAAACGAAAACATACGTGGAGCACCCTCCAGCGCATCAATTTTTGGTAACAAATTCTCGGCTAGCTCTATCGCTGATTGATTGTTTTCAGTAGGCTCATCTACACGTCCGCCAATGCGAGGCAAGGTAGCTTGAATTAACGTATATAGTTGCAACCTAAAATTCTCCTCTAGCGTATAGCTATGTTTACCGTATGAAGCAGCTATAATATCTTCCAAATGGAAATTAACTGCAGTTCTGAGTTTGCTGCTAGCAAACTTTTTAGCGCTTCGCAAATCAATGATAAGTTTAGTGTTCGCATCATCTTGCATTATATTGTACACATCGTGAGGAGACAAGTATAGTACTGGTTTCTCCGGTGTTTGTATTGGCAAAAGTTTCGTGTTCATGCGTTATTTGATTCCGCCAACTCTGGTTGCTAACAAGATGTTTGCAAAAAGATGTAATAAAATAATGAGTTTATACATCTAGAAGAGACAATCGTCTAGAGGAGTTTGGTTCGTTTTCTTGGTGGTTGTTTAGCGTTGCTTACCGAGGCTAGCGCTTTACGATTCTCGGCACTATGGTCTACTTGATTTTCCTTTCCTGATCTAATCAATTGGCCATTTTCTTTGTCCATCTGCTCATCGGTGATTGCGCTTCTGTGAGAGGCAATACGAGCAACAGTGGACTGTCCATTAACGAATTTAGTTCTGAAGAGAACATTAGCATTCTGGAACATTCCCTCCTTGAGTGAAACGACGATAAACTGTGAGTTGGTGAAGTGAGTCTTGAGCATTCTACCGATATTTTGGGTATGTGATGGATCCAATGCAGCATCAATCTCGTCAAGAATATACATAGGAGCAGGCTTGAATAAAAGTAGAGCCAAAATGAGTGATAGGGCAAGTAATGAACGTTGTCCACCGCTCAACTCTGTTAATGACTGCTTCCATACTTGACCAAAGCCTACACGTACTTCTAGACCTTCCATATCGCCTTCTTTTCCGTCTTCTCTCCATGGATCGAGTTTGCCTTTTGCACCCGGTAATAGCGTGGAGAAGATGGAAGCAAAATCAGCATTGACTTTGGACCACGTCTTCTTGATGGCTTCCTTCTTTTTGTCGTCGAGTTCAACAATTACATTTTCGATCTTCTTCTTGTCACTCTCTACAATACCTCGTTTGTCCATCAAATCACGGTATTCTTTGTCTGCTTTGTCGTACATAGACATAACCTTTTTGTTGACAGTCTTGCTAGATCGATTAAGATCGGCTTGCAGGTTGGAAAGTGTAGTTCTAGCACCTTCGAGAGTTGTGTTGGAGAAGTCAAAGGCGGTGTTAGCTTTGCCGAATTGACTCTTTTCTGATTTGATCCAGGTGTTCTCACGTTCCAACTTGGTTGCAGTTTGTTGGCAACCAGAGGCGTCTTTAGCGGCTGCTTGTTGCTCTTGTTCTGCCTTGTTGATTTCAATCGATAAGTCAGTACGCTTCTTTGCTAGACGATCCTTGCGCGAGTTAAGCTCAGATGTCTGCTGATCAGCACGGGCACGTTGGGCTTGAAGCTCTTCAACCTTTTGTTTGACTTCATCATACTCTTCCTGAGCTGTTTCTGCTGAAGCGTCCAACTTCTTGCATTCGGTCTTGAGCTTTTCAATAGACTTGGTTAGCTCTGAAACCTTCTTATCGTTGTCGGTAGATTCTGATTCCATTTCTTCGACTTGAAGTTGCAACTTTTGAGACTTTTGATCGAGGTCACGTAGACGTTGCTTAGCAACTTGCAGACGTTGCTTGGCTTGCTTTTGGTTCTTTTCGATTCGATCCAATTGCTCTCGTCGCTTATCAGCAGAGTTGGTGTTGTCGCTACCTTTAACTTTCTTCTCGAGTTCTGCAATCTTTTCTTCGTTCTCTTGAATCTCTTCTTGGATAACAGGAATGCGTTTGTTCAACTCTGCAGTTTCAGTTTGTATTTCTTCGCATTGTCTACGAAGTTGAGCGTTTGAGCTTTGCTCCTGTCTGCTTAGCACCAGGTTGAGCTCGTGTTGTTTTAGTTCGCATTTTTGAGCGAGAATGTTGTAGTGCTCTTGCTGCTTGACGTCCAGTTTTTGGCGTAAATCAGCCAGTTGTTGCTTCTCTTGCGATAGTTGTGCTTTCAACTTGCGAAGACGACCTAGCTTGGCTACAGTTGAGCTTCCTGAGTTGTTGCGTCTCGAGCCTCCCGTCAAAGTACCACTTGGATCGAACACATCTCCGTCAAGAGTAACAGTCCGTGTTAGTATGTCTGGGTGAAAAGCAACCTTCTCTGCTTGGTCTAGAGACTCGCAAACAAGAGTTTTGCCGAATGCATACTTCATGGCTGGTTCAACATCCTTCTCGTATTCAATCAACATCAACGCAGGCTTGGCGTTCATCTTCTCTGCTCTTTTGACGACTTGTTCAGGAAGATTTGGGAATTGGATCTTGTTCAATGGAATGACAGTTACCCGTCTATTTGGTTTGCCTTGTTGAATTAGTTGCTTGGCAGTCTTCTCGTTGTCAACAACTACTTGGTAAAGCCTACCACCAGCTGCAACTTCAAGTGCAGTGCAGGAGCGTGCTGGATCCTTGACTTCGAACAACTCAGCAACCATGCCCATGACGCTATCCGATGGAACTGCATTTTTGTCGTAGTCAAAATAAAATTGAGCCAATTCTGAAGATAGCTTGTTGATCTCTTGCTCGATCTTTGAAATTGAGTCACGCTCAATCTTGCCAATTTGTTGCTCTGTCTCAGCATAGGCGACTGGATCGAATCCTAGATCATTCTTTTGTTTCACTAGCGCATCCAACTCGGTGGAACGTTTTTCTGATACTCTTTTCATCTCTTCGTCTTGTTTGGTGGACTTGGATAAAGTGTTTTGTTTCTCTTTCAAGCTTGAAGACAAATGTTTGAGTTTCAGTTCTGCCTTTTGTAACTCTGTCGCAAGCTCTGCTTGTGCCTTCTTGAGAGACATTAATTGTTCGGTAACAGTACCCTCTCCTTCGTCGGCGACATCAACACCAGCAGATACACTTTCATGTTGGTCTTGAAGCGCAGAAACCTTTTGTGTGAGCTGCTCTACTTCTTGTTTTGCCTGTTCGCTCTCATTCTGGGACTTCTCGTATTGTGCTCTAACTTTTTCGATTTCTTCAGCATCCGATTTGATTTGTTTCTCAATCGAGGCAAGTTTGGCTTGTTCCGCTTCCAATTCTTCGCGCTTGTGTTGGGCAGTCGCTGTCTTCTTGACAAGCTCTTTAGATAACTCGACAGCTTGTTTGTCTGGATCTTCAGAGGTTGACTTTCGAGATGACTTCTTCTTGCTTCTCAAAGACTCGATTTGTTCAGTGATCTCTTGCTCTTCACTTTCTGCTTCCTCTGCTTGTTCTTTGAGACGTTTGATGCGAGCTTGTGCTTCTTTGGCCTTCTCTTTGAGTTCTTTTTCACCCTGTATGCAGGAGAAGTATTGATACGCGAGACAGAATCTTTCCATCTCTTCGCACTTCTCACGTAACGATGACCATTGAACGTATCGTTCGCGATCTTGTTTCAAACGATTAAGTGTGGGAACGATTTCGTCGGAAAGAATCTTTTCGATTTCCTCCAACTTTTTGTCTTTCTTTTGCATGGTCTTGTGTGCATTTGTCTTTTTCATCTCGTACATTCTGGTGCCTGCTGCTTCCTCAACCATACCTAAAATTTCTGGTGGCTTCATGTTGAGTACCTTTGTGATACGTCCTTGCATGATCAAAAAGTGAGGATTGTTGACGTTTAGTTGCACGGAATGGAACAAGTTTTGCACGCGATTAAGTTGTGCGGTGTGTCCATTAATAAGGTATTTGTTTTTGCCACCGATAACGACTTGACGCGCGACAGTTATTTGCGAATACTCTTCGTAACCTGGTGGGGAACGTGCTCTATCGGAGTTGTCGAACACAACGGTAACACTGGCTTTTGTCACACCAGCTTGTCCTTGTTTGTACACTAACTCTTGCAAATTTGTTACACGAACTTGGCTTAGATTCGAAATACCAAGTACGAAACAAATGGCGTCTAGAATGTTTGATTTGCCAGAGCCATTCAAACCGGTTATGGCGTTGAAGGACTCATCAAATCCAGAGAGAACAGTGCGACTTGCGTACGACTTGAACCCGTCGATGATGATCTCTGATATGTGCATCCGTTTTACAAGTTTGAAAAGTTTGTGTTGGCGCGAATCTACGTAACGGCAGGAATTTTTGGCGGCAGAGCAATTAGTCAACTATGAACTAGTACAATTTTCGTTGAACCATTTTCAAGCCAGCACTGCTAACAGAAAGAGACTCTTCAACAAAGCCTAGTGCATCTCTGAGACGATTTGTCTGAGACGATTACGTTTCAATGTTCAATATTCAACTTCTCGACATTTGATTGTTGGATTCAATCGTGAAAGTTTTACGTCGCTACAACGTGATATCGCCAGAGCAAATTTTTACCGAAGTAATTTGTAACACGTTTAATTACAAAACAGCCATGTTCAACTTCGTATGACCACCACAACAAACCCTAACACTACAGGAAGAAAAAGCGAACGAGGTCGCAAAAGAACAGAACGATAGTGCAGAACCCATTGCAACAGAGGAACACAAGTTCACCATCCAAAACGATACACAACAAATCGAAGACACACTACCAATAGACATTAACTATGAGAAAGTATCTGATTGGCTCATAGATCGCAGTTACATGCCAGAAGATTTTTTCGATCAGTTAAAAAAGATTCGTGTTTTATGCAAAGAAGCACTCGCCGAGACTATTTTACAGCACAACGAAAACATGAAAAATAACATAAACGTAGATAACGAAAAATTGGTAGATACGCTACTAAAAGAACACATGGAAGCATCAAAAGACCCTAAACACGAAGGTCTAAAGTACCACTTGGCCAGAAAATTGACAGACGTAATAGAAAAAGTCGATGCCTCACAAGGAGGTGGATATCTCTTCGGTCTAGTTGGTGGGTCTAAGCGATTAAAGTTGTGGCGAAATATCTTGACACTGTACGAGAAACAAAACGTTTATTTGGGAGAAATAGCAACACAAATGATCACTAGTGTAAAATATGATATGTATGTTAACATTGTACCTACTAACAACAAAGACCAGCTCTACAGAGGCTAAAAGCAAAGTTTGTAAAACAATTGACCGATTTGAACAAACAAGAGGAAGAATGGAAACGTACTATTCGCGATCTGGAACGTCGATTCAAAGACGAAGTAGATCAACTCGGAATAGCAGGTTACGACATACAAAATGAAATTCCAAAACTAGTCGATGAACAACTACCCTCAATCTATGAACAAATCTTCCAGTCATGCCAAGATAATACTTTTCAAAAAGCAGTACAGTACTATATTTCATTTGTGTCGTTTATGAGTGGAAAAGACGCTATACAAACATTTGACTTGATACCTGCACTTCGATTCATGTGTCAAGGAAAATCTAGTATTTTGGAATGGAAAGAAGCAAAAGGAGAAACAATAGATTACGATCCAAACGAACTTGAAGCATACAAACCAGTACAATTAGACAACACTGCAGCAGTAGAGAGCAGATTAGCAGAAATTGATTGGGGATTTGATACCAGTGAGTATAATGATGATATTCCAGTTGAAACTGCTGTTAAAGAGATTGATTTTGGAGATTATGAATTTGAATCAAGTGGAGATGTGGTCGACATCGAACCAACAATATCACATGAAGATACACTAAAACAAATATATGAATGGAAGACAAGTTCAATACTATCAGACACTGATACTAGAAATCTCTTTTGGAATGATATTGTAGAACTAGATGCATTCATTTCACAAAGAATAATAGAAAAGAGTCAAAGTTCGGCTACTTCGACAACAGTGGAAGGAGAGATCTTCAAAAACGCTCCAGTAGAAATCCAAAACGAAAGTTTTGATGAACTCAATCGTTTCAAAACTGCTGTAGCAACTGCACTTGATCAACTCCACAGTTCCAGGTTCAAACAACTTTTGTCATTGAAAACATCAAAGCGATTTGTTGAAAGAACCACTAGATCGTTGAACCAAAAATTGGAAATGATAAACGTGCTAACTGAGAGTGTCTCCAATGTTGATACGAAACGAGAAGAGTTGAACGAAAAAATTATCAAAATAGAACCACAAATGGATGTACTAATTGACAAAACAAGATCAGAAAAAGAAGAATTACAAGAAAGAATATCAAAATTAGTACCAAAGAATCGTCGAGTCAATATTTTCGGAGACATTAATCTTATTTTATAAATCAATAAGTACATCTGCTTCACCAGAACTCAGTTCTGCTAATCCTCTGCGCAAAGCCTCTGCTGCAACTGCGCATTCTTTTGGTTTCAAATTGGCAAAACTAATTCTAAATGAACCTGGTTCTCCAAAGCATGAACCAGGCAAAATAGCAATGCGATGTTTCTTAATTAACCAAGTAACAACTTTCCACTCTTGTTCTGCAGTTACATTTCCATCTTTGAAATTTGGCAATCTAGAGTAGTAATAAATTGCACCCTTTGTCTTGATCATGTTTGGCACAACTTGCATGGCATTCCAAACTATCTCTCGATTTTCTTTTAATGACGAAATCATCTCACTAGTAAAAGTTCTATTTTCCCCATCAACACGCAAACACTCCATTGCTACATGTTGTGATGCACTTGAACAACAAATAGGTACCGTATCTTGGTACTTACCCAATGATAATTCCAAATCCTCTCTTGACTTTGGATACACTACATACCCGACTCTCCACCCTGCTAATCCGAATGCTTTTGAGAATGAATAAAGATGTAGAATATGATCTCCTTGTGGTGTGTAGTGTTCAGCATCTTCAAACATAAAATACTCGTACGTTTCGTCGCATACTAACCAAATGCCTCGTTCTTTGCATAATTTTCTAACGGTTATTTTTGTATAATGAACTTACGAAATGGAATCTAATAACTCTTTTGTGTATACGGCACCAGTTGGATTACATGGATTACAAACCACTATCATCTTAATCTTGTTATTTTTACCCAATGCATCTTCAATGTCTTCCAATTTGGGCAAGTATCCGTTTTCTGGTTTGCATTCAACTAACACTGGTTCTACATTGCTCAATTGGAAGGCCATAATATGATTAAAGTACTACAATGGTTAGGCAGTACATGCCAACGTACGTATGGTTTGAAAAGTATTGCTTGATCACCTGCGTCGCACAAACAAGAAACAATTGAAGAAAATCCTTGATTGGCTCCTTGGGTAACAATAACATCAAATTCTCCTCTTTCTAGCCCATTTTGTGTTGCAACTTTAACACGAAGTGCCTCTCTAAAATCTTCGTTGCCATAATCGAGCGTATATCCGTGTAATTTTTTAAATGAAGTTAGATCCTCAGTGTTCAATCTCTTATCCAAAGAATTTATTGCCTCGATTGGCGGAGTCCAGTACACCATACCTATTTTGTGTTAGAATAAATGCATCTCGTACCCTGACATAATGTATTTACAGGTTCTGGCTCTTTTGACGCGATTGCCAACAAGGCACCAATAGTAGGGAAGTCTGTATTGACAGACCTTGTTGAAATGGATGGTTGTGTTGTCATTGTAATTGCCCCTTTTTATTTGATTGCAACATGAACACCAACGAACACGTGTACAGGTCTGATGACCACAAAATCGATATGGGAGAGCAAGAGTTCATCATGGAAGACCTCAAAAATAATCCAAATATCTACGGGAGTACGGACTTGGATGGCTTAGCAAACTTTTCCGGAGTGGACCATGAAGTTCAACGACACCTCGTCAAAGTCTATGGAACACTAGGTGTTACGATTCTATTTTGTGGATTAGGAGCATACATATACACGCAATATCACATCAATC
>JAESGV010000553.1_pt1 | contig 16563 bp, 15 predicted proteins | sample 9269781 | NCBI WGS metagenome assembly JAESGV01 (sample SAMN15741586, study PRJNA653496) | algae metagenome | isolation source: Tildeniella torsiva UHER 1998/13D and co-occurring heterotrophs from... | place: Slovakia: Slovak Paradise National Park, Hrabusice, Kosice Region | collected 2000-01-01 | reverse complement strand
GTGTCGATGCCTTCTGCTACTAATTCTATTCTCTTTCCCTTTCTTATTTCGTCGGTAATGTCGCCAACGTGTTCGTATGTCCAATCGGTTTCTCCTATCCATTGTGTAGCGGTATCGTTAGTACCCCAATAAGGATCACCGATTTTTCCATTCGCATATAATTGCATGTACACTGAACTTGGCGTGGGTTGATTCACTAAATGGATGCTTTGATCTGCGTTATAGATATCCCATTTGTCTAAGTGAATTATAGACGTCTCTACAACGAAGGCTAACAGCAGCAGAGCAAAATAATGCATGTTGTGCAGTGGTTGCATCGAAAATTTGTAAACGCTGACACAAACATGAACGGTGCTCAAGCAGAGCCTGTTAAAGTGGGTAGTGCTCAGCTGAAGCGAAAGACAAACCTACAGTTAGCAGCGAGGAATAAATCATTTCAACAGTTTGAGAAGAATCTACTGGTACAAGCAACTTCTGTTTTTTTTCTAAATAATGCCACAGTTTTTGGAAGAATCGTTAGCGAGAAGCGAAAATGTAAAAGATAAAATGTTAGAAATATTGGATAGGTTCGAAGATCGGTTTTCCAAACTGGAAATAGAGATGAACTCGATGAATAAGCGAATAGATGTTTTAAAACTTGCGCACGACAGTATGAAAAATTTTACCGAACGATTATTTACTTTTATCAGATATTGACGCGACCATTAAATCAGTAGACAACGCACTACTCAAATACAACGTACCACCCAAAGTGGAGAAGCGACTGGAACAAAAGTATGTTATACGTGAAGATTTAACAATATAGGATCAATAACGACTTGGACTCGTTTTTATCGGCACTGGACCAAAGCGACGAAGCACTTCAATTCTTCACAAAACATCAAAACTTTAAGGGAGCAGATAAAATTGTGGTACAATTACACAAACTTCGAAACGATGCGATACAAATGCTTATAGAAGAGTTCAAAAACGTTTTGGAGTCTGCTAATAAGAAAGGAATAGATCCATACAATTTGGCGCAACCACTGGAAGAAGGTATCGAACTCATACCAGAGGACAAACTCGATCGACTCTCTAAAATCGCACAACGTTTGGATTCAATGAATAATGTATCCTACCGTTCGTTCTACTTGGAAACGCGTTCCAAGTACATTCGTGACGCGATGGCAAAAATCTATCCAGAAAAAGAGCACAAGATTATCGACGTCCATCAAATCAAAAAGACTACAAATGACGTCATGACTGTTACAGGTGTGAACATGGTCAAGAATGCCATGATTGGTGGAATAGCAAAAGTCACGAAAAGTAACAAATTAGCAAACGTTGGAAGTAGCGGAAACAAACTCGCAAAAGATGTCGAAAGCAAGTACACTGTCAAATCATCCCACAAGTTCATATTGTACATGAATTTCTATTTGAAACTCATGGAAGCAGAACGCAAAATTTGCATGAAAATTGTACAAGGTGTTCAACGACATTCTGTATTTAGTGAAGTCATAGGACCATCAATAGTTCAATTCAAAGAAAAAGCAGAGTACTTGGCGAACAAGAATCGTACAAGTGAGAAAGTGTTCGTATTGCTAGACGTGTTGGAAACCTTTGAATCAAAACTTGGCGAGTTTGATCAAGTGTTACAACATACTTCGTATTTCCCGTTACTAAAAGAGTTATCACCTACATTCAAGAAGAATATTAGTAAATTGTTGGAAGAGTTTAAGAATGAAGTAGAAAAGAATGAAGTTGAATTGTTCAAGGATGGAGCGGTGCATCAAGTTACGAGCAACGTAAGAAATGTTTTTGATGTGGTTAATGTTGTAGGCGTTCAGCTTTTTGCGTAGGTTGTTGGATTATGAGAAGACAATTGAAAATTTACTCCATACGGAATTCTTTAGCAAAGCGTCAACGATCAATACAGCTACTCATAAGACATTTATTGGCAAATATATACGTACGTACTCGATTTACAAAACTAACACGACTAGAACGCATATTGAAAGCCATTGACACCAATATTGATGCAAAGAGTGCTCTCTACAAGAGCAAAAGTTTGGCAGAGTTATTCGCTCTCAATAACTACTTTTACGTGTTGAAAAAGCTACAACATCAACGTTTCAAGAAACACATACACGAATCAGTTATTGCCGAAGTACAAAAACAAGTAAAAAAGCACGAAGAAAACTATATCAAAGTAACATGGGATAAAGCAGTAGAATACTTGACCGATGAAACCAAACTCGTAATGAATACAAAAAAGACAGATTACACATCTTCGGCGAAGAAAGAGATGAAGAGTAAGCTCAAGAACTTTAATGAACAGTTTATAAGTACGTACCACACGCAACGGTCGTACTCGATTCGTGATTTGGAACTAAAAGAAAAGATTCGAAGTGCCACTGTCAACAAGGTCATACCAGTGTACAAAAACTTTATTGACAAGTACGGCAAAGTCGATTTTAGCAAAAAGAATAAGAGCAAGTATATTTGTTACGATGAAAGAACTATGGAGAACATGATACTGCAGTACTTTGATGAAGAGCGTGATGATGCCGAATAAATGTATATTCGCGTGAAGAAAAGATTTCCCTATTGTGAACAATCAACCAGAAACAGACTTACAACAATTTGACCTCTCATTCCAGTCGCCACATGTGGAACACAGATATAATAAATTGTGATCAAGTACAGAAACGAATGTTTACGTGAGTAAACCAAAGGTTGACAAAACTATAAGACCCAACATGTTATAACATAACAACAATACACGCATTTGTATGATAACAATGATTTATTTTTGCATTGGAATTGTAAAACTCGGTTGACTAACCTAGCAACTGTTTATCAAAACAGCACACAGAAGATGCAACGATCGAAAGCTCCAATAAAAATTTACTCAAACACTCCAATAAAGAATGGAAGCAAGGACCAGGACGAGTTTTTACATGACATGCAAATGTTGCAAGACCCAACGGATGCGCTTTTTGCTGCAGAAGAAGCTTTTTTGCGTGAGCATGATGGTATTGTTTAAACTGCTTTTAACTTTAAGGTGTTGTTGATGAAACAGAATTGCATTTGTATCTGAAACCATTTGCCAGACAAGTCCGTGTTCAAATGTTCAATAGTTATATTCAAAGATTAGAAATGAAAATTAGTGACTTGCAACACATAAGAGATACTATGGACATTGCCGAGGAAATGAGAAAATTTGAACAAAGCTACGATAAAAAACGAAGCTATTATACAAATTAACAGTTTCATAAAAATTTTTTATTAAAAGTTTTGCAAACAAAAACATAAGAAACCTTAATCGTTTCCAAGGCACGAATCTTCGCCTGACGTATGCGTGATTCTCGGTAGAACTTCTGAGGAAGGATTAAATATCTCTCTCGAAAAAGGTTACGGAGGTGTAATTGGTCGCCAAGATCTTTTGCTCAATTCCAAATTCCATTGTTTGCTTTTACGCTAATAAATACTGCAAGTCACCATGTACAGTTAAAACAGCGAAGTTAATCTGATCGTTTTGTCGTTGCACACGCTAGCAAACATTGCGTTCGTAACAAACGCCACTGTGCCAACGCACAAGTGGAAACTTACATTAGGAAATTTTGAATTGGAAAGACATGGAACGATACTTTGACTATTTTGAACATTCCACAACTTTCATTCCTGACATCCAGACTCTTAAAACATAATTCTATTCTTTCCCAAAATTTTCCAACTTGTTTCTGCTTGTGGTGAAGGCGACTTTGTTTCCGATGAGAGATACCATACTCTTTGATAATCTAAAGTCATCTTCAATCTTGAGTTCGTTACCGACAGGAGCTAATGATAAGGATTTTGGAGCGGCACGCGTCATCTTCGATGACCCTTTTCGTTTGTTGATCATTTCATTCCATTTCGCAACATCGTGCTGTATTTGTTGCTCTACTTGGTCTAAGCAATCCAAATTATTCGATTGTGTGAATGTGTGAACTGGAAAGGGATTTAAAATTGCGTTTATGATCTCTTCATCGTTGTTTGACTGGGTTTGGGTGTCTTCACGAGTTACCAATGTTTTTTCTAGTATTGTGTAGTTGTCCAAGCAAAATTTCATAACTTCTTTCTCCATGATTTCCAAGTCGTGCGGAGTGGCTGCACCATTGTGTATTAAAGCGAGTATCTGTTCATTTATCTGTTTAATATTGTTTGATGGTGTCTTTTTAACTGGCACGATCCCATCCGACTGTTTTGTTAGCCTAGATTTTGCATGCTTTGATGAACGTTGTACAACCACGCCATATGTTGTTCGTAATAGTTGTTGGATCTCTTCTGTGTTGTTTTCGGGATTATTGTACTTCTCCACCTTACGCAGGTGGTCATACAGTGTTGTCGTGAGTGTCTCCATCAAATATTATTTTAATTTGACCCTTCTAGTATCAATTACAAAGGTGGACACAACAATGCAACAAGAGAAGTCATCACATGATGACGAAGAAGATATCGATGACGAACCTAAATTCGTTATACCAGCTTCTTATCACTTACCACCACTGCCAGCATCATTGTATCAGTACAACGACATACAAACAGATACAGAAGTCGCAAATGCTCAAGGTGAGCCAATAATCGAAGAACCTATAATTGATGAACCGATATTTATTATACCACGACACAAACCTATTTTGGCAGCGTCTGAAGAACAAATAATTAATACCGGACCTCTGGAAGATGACGACAGCTTCCACGTTGTTGATTATAATCCAGAAGGCACATTTACGTACGAACGGGAGAAATCAGACACGACATACACTACTATTCCGTCCTCACCAACAACAGAATATTCGTCCACATTGTATCCTAGCGCTCCTTCGGAATCTTTAACAATAAGAAATACGACAGTAAACAACGATGAAGAATTCGTAGGTGATTTCGCGTATAAGAGTGATACTCTACCAAACATATACGACAACCTACTATTTGCACCATTTTTACAAATGAAAGCTACACTCGATGGGTACCTAACGGGACATCTGTTGAATGAAGAACAAGTCATGAACAGGTTTAATCAAGTATGTTTCTTTTTATTTGGGTTAATAGTGTATAGCACGTCATTGACTTTGAAGATGAATTTTACAAACTCGTACAGAAACTTTACGACACTACATTGCAACTATTTCAAGTCCGCCAGAAACTAAAAGTACGTTATCAGTATTTCTATGTTCTTACATCTATAGGAGCTCAAAAACGAAAGTGTATCGCTCGCTGAACAAACGTTTTTATCGAAATCAGTGACACATAAAAGTCCAAGCGTCAGATGTGGAGACATGCAAATGGTAAGCGGGACTGTCGTTTCCAAGGAACACGAGTTGAATCAACAAAACTACCAACAGTTAGAAAAAGTGTTGGAGACCTATAGGAGTACCTTTTATCACGATATCACCGTTTGCGAATTCGAATTACGATTAGTTAAAAGGAAAATAGATAGTTATTTGGACACATTATATTCCAAAAGTCCATTTTCAGAAGTCTCTACAGGAACTACGATATCAGTTAGTGAGCGATCACTAGATGTAGATCAACAAGAGCTTTGCGCAAAATTAGAGAATTGCATTCGGATACTGTTTGATTTTGAAAAGAAGACGAGAGAAAACGAGAACGAAGATATCAATAAGCTAAAAGATACGCTAAGAGCGTGGATAAGACAAACTATCGCTTACAAACTACGCACAGCCGATATCAACGGACACCGTTTCATCATTCATCAAGTTGTGCGGTCACGAGAAGTTGGTATGTGGGGACCTGACCTAATACAAGTGCCAGACATCAAGTACGTTTTGATTTGCATTATTAACACTTTAAAGAGACGACCAAAGCATGGACTTTTTCATTATTGCGTTATCTGCGTTTTTGAAACCTGTCATCAACCCTGCTGTAGAAGAGATGGAGTATATCCTGTCGGAAGAAGATTACGTCTGTTTGTGGGAACAATTTCCACTTTTCGACGCTGTACATTATTTATTTGTTGAATCCAAGTTGAATCAACTCTCAAGTTTCCATCAATGGGAAACAACATTCCTAGTAATGGAGACCATACTATACAAGTTAGAACAAGCACTGCATGCGTTCAACGTGCCAAAACAACGCATGTTTGCACGCCAATTATGCCAAACTATTGATAGATACGTACAAACAAGTACATCGATACTCAAGCAGCAATTACTATTGGATATCCATGGAACATACAACGATAGGATCTTCCAGTTCTACAACGCACTATTTATTAAGAGCTTCTTTAGCATTTTTAGAGCTGTAGACATCAAACAACACACTCATGATGATACAGAATCAGCTTTGTGGGGATTTCTAGTAGAAATGCCATATGAAGAAGCTTCAGACCTCACCGCTACAATTCTATTTTGGAGTATCTTTTCCAACAACGAGAATTCGGATATCGGTGCTACCCATGCTGATTTTAAAGATTTCACAAGTTGGCAAGAGCTAGTTGCAAAGTGTACGTTTATTATTGCAACCACTAATCTCTTAGGTCCCAAAGTACGTGAAGGTTTTGCGGAAATGATGATGGATATGGGCTCACTCTCATTTTATCTAGTACCAGTGTTCACCAAGATTGCATCGTCGCATCACTCGTCACTAGCAGCCATCATCATACACGAACTGTTTCTAGTAGCGTTCGTACATCCCAAGACACGAGAAACGCTGTATCACGACATTATTAGCGCAATTGGATCGATCTGTACGATACATACCCAACTCACTAGTATGGTATTAGGTCTCACTGTAAAATATTTCAAGTACATGAACAGAGAAGTGGGTTCTTTGTTCAAAAACTTGCCGCTCAAGCTATGGGTATGCAACGAAAACGACGTCGAGTTATTGAGTAGTTTACTGAACAATGATATCGTAAGTTTATATAAATTGTACTAACTTGTTAGAAATCATTACAATTTGCTGTAGGAAAACTAATCATTCAACGGATCTCGTGGAACGTAACGATCACTGCACCACATATCCAGAAACGCTTGTGTATATCGATCATAAATGCGTTGACAAAGCACAAGGCTCAAACATGGAATGGATTCTTGTCCATTTCAAGTTATGTTCGCTCAAACGCAACAGAAGTTGATGCGTTTCAAAATTGGGTTTGGAGAATTATCACCAGAGCACAACTTACTGATATCAACGGTTCTCCTTTGACTGAACTCGAATCGATTAATGAAGCGACAATGACTACACTTGTGAAGAATGTCAAAGATTCTGTTGATAACAAAACAGAGTTTGATGCAACAAGTGCGTATTTGCTGCTAAGTTTGACGCACTCTGGGTACGACGTAGCAGAGTTCAAAGTTGCCGCACAATCATCAGTTGATTGGTTCCAACTAATGCTTCAGTGGAAGAAGTATGCCCAACTTACTCGTACGCTAGTAGATACCACGTTAAGACTACTACGCGAACGAGTAGATAAACATGGCTATAAACTTGGAACATTTGGATTCCAAGGCGTCGTTCAGCAACTCTACACTCCCGATAGTTTCGTTGGAAGAATGATGGCAAAGACTGTTACACCAAGACTCGTTCAACTCGTAGATTACGTGTGCGTAACATTAACAAGAATAACTATCGAAGACCTTGCCGTTGAATTCGCACTATACTGGTTGGACTCGTTCTTCAACGTTACTGAATTTAACACAACTTGGATGGCAGAACCATGTTGTTTGTACTCGTTAAATCGAATTAGCGAGACCCTGATTATACACTGCTCGGATTTATTCATGAACAGTAGCCAATTACGAGAAAGATTGTCGTCATTACTAGGCAGAACATACATCGAAGATGAGTTCAAAAAGTATGACATTCGTAACGCCTCATTCTTTACATCAGGAGAGTATCCAAGCAAATACTTTGAGAAGGGCATATTCTCAGCCAAAACAATAGAAATAGATCGGCAACATCCTCACTTGGCCTTTTTGTACTTGATCCACAAGTCAATTACAGAGCAAACACACAGAAGAACTATTTCAAGTCTATGGAATGAAAGAAATAAGCCAATGGATGCTGTGATGAAAGATTTTTACCAAAATTTGAACACGAACACCCAACCACACGAACTTTCGATTTATCGTGTATTGGCTCACTGCTTGGCACATTCTAGAGATTTAGTTGGTTCTACTGCCGACCAAACGAACATGTTAGAGAGTTGCGTTATACTCTATTGGCAATTGTTCTTCAACTTGTACTGTGAAAGCATACCAGGTGACAACTCAACTGATCAATCACGCAAAGTTGTCAAGTTTTTCGGTTTTGCATTTTTGGATGCCGTTCGTTACCGCAGTGAACTCATGCATGATATGGTGACCACTTTTGGAAAGTTGGCACAACACTATGGATTCAAGATACAACGTTTAGAATCAGCAATGGATCAAGTACCAGGCGCTTCTGAACTAATTCAAATCTATAATCGATTGCATCGCACATATACAGCCATGTCATACTGGATAAAGGACAGTGCAACAAACTTTTATATGTTCATTGGAAAGATTCAGAATTTACCACAACATACAGAATCGGCAAGACTATTTAGTGTCATTAATGAGATTTGTTACATGGATCACAAAGTTTTGTGGTTTGACTTGGTTCCACTGGAACCAATGCGTAACATGCAACAAATCTTGTTACAGTCGCGCAATACACTAACTGAAATCATACCTATCACTAACGACTCCACAAATATTATCATTGCTCCTACAATTGACAAAATTGTGAATGTAAATTCGATGAGAGGAAGAGAAAGACACTTGATGAGAGTTATTCCACCAATCACCACAAACGGATCAAGTTTGCTATTGTTCAACCGAGAAAACACGACACTTGTACTCAAGTCGTGGGACTCTACTTTTATTCGAGACGCGTTGAACTTTTACTCCGGCTGCTTGCAGCGACACTTGTCATGGGATAATGAGTACCTCTCGCACATGACCAAATTGTACAGAAACGTTACCAAGTTGGCAACTCTCGAGTTAACATGCTACAAAGGGAAAATGTTTTGCAGTAGACCAGCAGTTGTGCAATTCTCATATCCAACAACAGAACGCAGTAACGAAGTAGATAAGCGACTACAAGCAAACAGAACAACGGTTAATCAGTTCATGAGCGGTGACGAGTCATCTATGTTGTACTCGAACATTTCTACGATAGAAGCGTGTTTGCGTTTAGAGTTTACTGTTGACTACTTGATCCGTCACAATCAACACAAACCAGGTGTCAAGTGGTTCTTTATTTTAGCATCAGCATACGATACTATCGTTTCACAATTTTCGACGTTGAAAAAGTTTTGGAAGAAGCAATTACTGAAGCCGTTAGCAGAAAAGTTTATGATTAATAACAAGGAGGAGAGTTTACAGCTACTTGCAGCGATGATTGACAACTCTGGAAATATCTTCAAACGTGTCAAGCTAATGACACCATATTTGAATCCAAACATTTGTGGATCCGAACTTTGGAGATCACTACTTGAGCGAGTACACGCAGCAGCAAACACAAATGGCTCCGAACAAGTCCTACCACTGTACGATCGATTCAACATCACAAACCTGTTACAAACCACAGAAACATCATATGAGACGCGAAAATCACTCTTGGAACATGCAATTGCAGTAATCAAAGACTATCATCAAAAGTTTGAGAAAATGAAAACGGGAACGATCAAGAAAACGCCAGAAACAAGACAAGCAGCAGACTTACAAGTGTTTCACTACTATTTGGACTTTTTCCTGGCTCTACTGAGTTACAACTTCCCAGAATTATGTGCAGAAGCGTTAACGCTAGTATTAGCAGGTGCCACTCAAGATGCAGTTCCAGTAGGAGTTCTTCTACAACGAATTTGCGATGAATTATCGTTTGACAAAATGGTACAAGATGGCGATTTTGAACACTTGGAACAAAACGTGAACGTGATTTGCCAATACATTTGGGAATGGAGACGAGCAAAGAATGTAAGTTTCACAGTTACAAGTCTAACAATTCTAGACAACTGTGTATGATTGCGCTGGAGAAGAGTGCCTACGAGTCATCGTTTCGATGATCCGCAAAATGTTCACAAGCATACATGGAAAATTCCTAGTAGGAGAAACGAACTTGTCTCGCGTGTTCGAACGTATGTTTTCATTTTCACGTACTAACAAATAGTTCTTTGTCGATTGATTGAACCTTTCGTGTTTGCCATTTCAGCAGAATTCTTCTACAACACAGCGGAAACGCAATCAGCACCAAAGAATACAAAAAATGCAACTGTTTTGCCATGGAATCCGAGAAACTATTCTCACGTGACAAACGCTGTACATGTTCTCACCTGTTTTATCGATGTCGTTGGATACATTCTACCATTTGACCAAGAGATACTTTCCCACGTATGGCACATGTATTCCCAAGTTTTATGCAAGCAATTCAACGCGCCGCAACTAAGACAAGATTTTTTGAATCTGTTCCATTACCATTTTGCAAAACTAGACTGGGCGCAGTGGATGAGAATCGACCAAACACAATTATCCCAAATGACAGAATGTGCAGCTGTTCCTGCTATCATGATCAAGAGGTCATCTTTATCGACTAAAGATTTGAGAATAGAGCAAAAGTTAGATGAACTATTGGTGGTTGATGGGCACGCGTTTTTAACGCAACTCGTAACGCAACTATCATGGCATACAATCTTTGGAGAAATTTCACAAACGCATGAATTATCACGATCGTTATTTTGTTCCGATTTTATTATCATATTGATGGAACTGACTCTACTACAAGGAAGAAAAATTGATTCGTTCATCGACTTTTTGGAGAAGAGAATTGTTCCATTGATTCTATCAGACAACTTGCGTTCCTATATTCGTGTGAATGATTGTGTGAACATTTTCAAGAAATGTACGGCGTTGATCATGCAATACAGACAAAGTCCATTAGCCAAGTCAGTTGTAACAGAAAAACATTTTGCAATTATTTTTGCATTACTAGAGTCGGTCGCGCAACAAGATTTGGTCGTTGAAGAATTGCAAGAAAAGAGTAACGTACCATACTCGTACGAACAACAAGGATTTGAATTCAGCGTTACACTGAATCCAGATCTACTCGCGTTCCATACGAGTGCAAATGAAGAACAAACACAATCGATTGAACCTATACAAGGAGAAGGACGTGCAGCGTATCATTTGCAAAACTATATTACATTTTTATTCCACACCATTTCAACAAACGCACGCGATACATTGTACGAGTACTTGAAAAAATCAAAATACGACTTATTGACTTGGATTTTGGAAAATTTAGTGATTAGGATCAAGAACAAGGAGACGGTAGAACAAGTAGAAAGTGATCCACTATCGATGAACATCATTTCTCAAATTTTACAAATATTTAACTATACACTAGTCGAGTTTGAAGAAATGTGTTCTACATTTTTGAGATTCTTACTCAAGAGCAGAGAATTATCACTACCAACGCTTACAGCATGCACTCGATGGTAAGTCAACTTTTAGTCATTAACACTGTAGTATTTCATCACTACCTAAACTAAGTTTCATTATGGAGTGTTGTATTCGTTCGCACTGTTTGAACTCATGTGATATACTGCTACTAGAAGCAAGAAAAGAAGATTTATGGTTACAAATCGTTCCAAGAGTTGGACTAGCAAACGGAGATGCTCTAATTCGCCAAGAATTCTTAACGCATTGTATCTCTAGTGGATGCGCGTTAACTGCATACGCACAAGCGCGATACCGCATCGCATTCATCAAAGATCCAATTACAGAAGTCGAGAAAGAGTTGGCAACGTTGATCGTACCATACTTGAACATGTTTTCAGAAGGTCAACTCTCCATGCAAGAATTTATTTTCACTGGTCGCACGCAAGGTGATAATCTATTTGTCCCGCATCAAGAATTGTACATGATCCCACTCTGGGTTTTGTTTTTGGATTTGACAGCGTCTATGATTGATTACGTTTCTATGGGAGGTAATAATACCATGCATAGATCACAAGTTGAAGGATTGATCAAGTTTGTAGACACTTTGTTACGTATCAGCGGAGATCGAACAACTAGTGGAGCTGCAAGTAAATTCTTTGAGAAAATCGGAGGATTATTTGGCGGAGGAAACAAGATGGCAAAATTCAAAGTGTATTCCGATGATTTCAAGTTGTGTGTAGCTAGGCCTCTTGGTTTATACCTATTAGGACGTTCGTTGGACTGGCATCCTAATCCTACGGAAACGCGAGTTGAATATCAGAAACTGTTAACAGCAATGACAAAACATCAGGCAGGAATGAAAGAATCTGTTGATGGCAAGAAAAAGATTGCGTTAGATGTTGCTCTCAATGAGTACATTCGTGAACCTTCGACAGGTTTCGGAAAAGCAAGTGAATTACTAAGAAGATTGGTAATACTTGTCCACGACGCGAGCTCACAACAGTGGCTACAAAAATTTGATTAATTTATATAAAATTACAAGTGAAATAGTCTTTGTATGATGTTCTTTTTAGGTTGAACGCTTCCCAAACTATTTTGTGCTCCAATGTTGAACTCTCTACCACGATCTATTTCTCTAACCATTTCAAGAAAGGCTTTCTCTACATTTTCACCAGTTTTACTGCTGCATTCTTCGTACGGTACTCCTCTATCGACCATAAAATCCTTAGCCAGATCTTGTAACATGATTTCTGTCACCTGTCTTTTGGATTCTCTATCGATTTGTGTTCCAACTAGTATGATAGGAATATGTGCCAACGCTACATTGGCAAATAGTTTGAGTTGTATGTCTTGAATAGCTTCAAAACTTGATTTGTCTGTTATATTATACACAAGCATGAAACCATCTACTTTTCGTATCGCTTTGATGAGTAAATCTTCATCCCTAGTTCCGCAATCAATTATTTTGACAGTTACATCTTTTGATGTGTTAACGACAAGTGATTCGTTCCCCTTTAGAATATCCTCGTGCGTTTTCAAGTCTGCGTGAGTTTTTCCAACACCTTCCATTTGATGTTTTATCATACTCGTCTACAATGGTAAGTTTAGTTACATCCGACGTACCACACCAACACCATCAGCTCCTACTATTAATATTTTTACTATTGCCAATCGTTTCGCGAGAGCAGGATTCATGAACTTGCTTTTGATACCTAAAGGGTCTTCTTCTAGCGATGTGCTGTTGAACATGGTAGCCATCGTCAAACCTTCTCGTATCGTAGGAACTTTGAAGATGGTTTGTTTGGCCGATTGTTTGACTTGATGTCACTGTCAACTCATTTAAGAAGTGCGCAGTTTTACTAAACTAGCAACCAGCCGCACGTAAAAAATAGCTAGTTTCTTACTGTAAAGTCTGGAGTACCTGTTTCTTCTTCAAATCTATAGCCAGCGATAGAGCTAACTGTAGAACGAGTGGATTCTCTTCTGGAAGAAGGATCATCTACAACTAGCTCGCGTTCAAAGTGATACAATTTAAAGTCCATACAGTGGTCGTACGTGTGAGTTTGAACACGTTCAAAGAATTCAGCCAGAGCCTCGGCATGACCTGTTTCTCTCATAAATTCATGAATTTCTAAGGCATCTTCCCGTAGTAGTACTTCGCATGTTTCTTGAGGAATGGTTTTTAATACTTTGTCTAGTTGCTCGCTATCATTTGCTTTCTGAATAGCAAGTTTCAAAATATCGCTTAAACGCTCTATTTCTACATCCTCAACACAATTAAGGTAGTAAATCAAGAACGTGCTGAGAAAATCTTCGAAGATTAGGTCTATAACATCTGTTAGCTCATTATTTTGCAACATCTCGTGCATAAATGCTTCACCAATGTTAAGTAGCTCCAAATTAGCACTGGCAGCTGTGAGCAGGATTGCCCATAGTGCATGTTGATAGAATCCACCAGGTTCTAAAAAGTACTCCGCATAAAACACACGTGAGTTTGTAGTGCTTAGTAGCTTCGTTGCTAAATGAATGAGTTGTTTTTGAATGGCTACACGAGCGTTCATGCTTATAAAATTGTCTAATGAATCTGTTGCATCCTTACTCGTCCTGTTTAAAAGCATCATGGTAGAGGTAATTACGTCAGGAAGATAGATGTTACTCTCCTTCTGTTTTACTTGAGTTTCCTCCATGAACGATGGTGCGGAATCCAAAACGTGTAATATTATTTCGAGTGATGAGCGAATCGCCTCTGGTAGTTCTTTTTCGTCGCTCGATGGTTGCAATTCTTTTTGGCCTCTGTAACATATGTTCTGTGTCCTATGTACAAGAAATTGTATGCACGTCAACCACGTTTTTGAATTGTTCACTACCAAAGTTCCCTAATGTGTTAGTGGTTCTTTAAAACTTACTAGTCTTTCACTTGTGCGCGATGTTTTCAGAACTGAAGCAAAAAAACCAACGACTCTGCAGATTACGCCAATCTCGTCTGGATTCCTTGCTAATGAGTACCTCAAGAACTCCAGAAGATCGTAATACATTTGATAACGATCTGCCATTCGAGCTACTGCTTTGCTGTGCACCTTGCTTTTAGATTCTTTAATGAAACTTACTGACATCTTCATCAAAGTGGTAAGCGCCGATATAGCGGATGGAACTAAAGTGTCGTAGTAAATGAGTCGTAACTTTTTCATTAAAACGCTAAGATTTGTTTTGATTAGTACTGCAGTCAGCTTCATAAAGTCGGTGCAATTCTCAAGTCCAATATCAACAACATCGTCACATGACTGTATTATAGCAATGTATTGATGGAGTCTTTCCGCCGTAGAAAGACTTTTCGAATCTTTGTTGATGTAGTAAGTGAATGTTGCAGGGCAAATCGAAGAGTGCTGAGTAAATAGCTTATATCCCGTGTAAAATGAACTACATTGTTTAGTGAATAAATTTTAACTTACACTCTGTCGATAACGCTTTCCACATTCTCAACAGACCTTGAGCTTTGCTCTTCTTGCTTCCAGATTACGGCTATCTGTTTAGCTAGTGTATTGCATCCTTTGGCAAGACAAAATGATATAGCTGACTTGGCTCTAGCAACGCAGTATTCCCATTCTGAAGTATCAAGTGTAATTCTGAGCCTACCTCTCTCCTCTAATCTAGATATTACGCCTTTTGTGACAATGTCTTCCAAGTTTATCTTAGCTGTTATATTCTTTCTTCTTATTGCATTTAACTCTTCTTGTTCAAGCAGGATTTGGTTTGTGTTTTCAATCTCTTGCGAAATTAAATCAATGAAGCGGGTTAGCTGTGGATTTGTTAATTCTTCTATATCTGAATTTATATCTGGGTCTGGAATATCTGGAGCCTTTCTTCTTCGTGCTGGTTCTTCTAGCTGTATGATGCTGTCAGCGTCTCCCATCGATTTATTTGGTAACTACCTTGTTTGAACCGGGTTGTAAGTGGTGCAGGAAGTTCTAAAAGGAATGAGCGTCCGTGATTCGGCACAGATTAAACTGTGACTTGTTCATGGGGTAACGTCTCCGCTGACACATTGCTAGGTTGACTTTTCTTTGCGCCAAACATGTCTGATGTACTAAAAGTTGATAAACAGACAGCTTTTAGCAAAGAACAGATACAAAATATCGTCAAAGATGTGAGTGCATAACCAAAATCAAATAACGCTCGAAGGCAGTCGACAACATTATTAGCTACGAAACAGATTATAAACATTCACAAGTGTCGCAATGGGTGAACAATATAATAGAAACTACAATGAAAAAGCTAACAGGATTATTGAAACCATTCAAATATGTTGTTACTTGCGTAATAATGCAAAACAATGGAGCTGGTTTCCACACGGCCAGCTCGTGCTATTGGGAAACATGCGACGGATCATACATTCACAAAATGGAAGGCAAAAATTTGTATTGTATCACATCTGTATACTGTATAGCACTCTCATAAAGCAGCGTTCTTGACTATAAGCTAAGGTTTCCTTTCTGTTGTAACTCGCGATCAACCTTAAATCTAAAGTTAGGTTCATCGGAATTTTAAAGCATTACAAGTGTTACACAACATCAATGGACGAAGAAGCACTTCTCAACTTTGCAAGTATCACTGGCGCAGATATGGATACTGCTAGACATTTTATGGAGGTACGATAATTGATTAATACTAACTGTCAAGGCATCAAACTGGCAGATCGAGCCTGCGGTAGAATTATTCTTCTCAAATCCAACTGCACCTCCACCAAGACCCTCACAAAACCAAATCCAAAATCAAGATATGTTTGAAGCACCTTCTAGAAGAAATAATCAGTACGGCGTAATGGATGAATACGATGAAGTACGTCCTGCTATGGACCAGCACGTTTCACGTTTATATGGTGGAGACGATAGTCCAGTTCCACGTATGTTTTCGTTTCAATAACTAATTTTCTAGAGCAAAACCCTGGCAGAAGTGGATTTTCAGCAAACTTACCATCGTTCTTCACCGAATCGTTCCCAAACATTTTTAATCGCGGACGGCAACAACAAAACAATGCGAAATCACCACAAGATCCAGCACTCACAAAAGGTTCAGAACAGTTCAAAAAAATGTTCAAACCACCAACAGATATCTTGTT
>JAESGV010000552.1_pt1 | contig 16583 bp, 11 predicted proteins | sample 9269781 | NCBI WGS metagenome assembly JAESGV01 (sample SAMN15741586, study PRJNA653496) | algae metagenome | isolation source: Tildeniella torsiva UHER 1998/13D and co-occurring heterotrophs from... | place: Slovakia: Slovak Paradise National Park, Hrabusice, Kosice Region | collected 2000-01-01 | reverse complement strand
CAGCAGATTATGCTCCCGATACTCCACAATTCTTCACTGTTGCTGCCACCCACGGCGAGTATGACCAAACTGCACTTGCAGTATCTATTATAAACACTGAAGTGAGATTGTCCTTTGGCGATGGAATCTATGGTTGGCGTGGAGGTTTCGTTTCGTTCTCCGGCATTAGCTTCACTACCTCAAGCAGCTCAAAAGTCTACCCAACAGTACACCAACCATGGACAACAAACTTTTTCGGTACTGCCAATTACGCAACTCCAAGTGCATACAGGCGAGGCAACATTGTGCACTTAGATGGAATTGTTACCATTCCTTACGATACCCCACTTAACGCTAGTCTACCAATCATCAGTTTACCGCAAGGATACGAAGCAAGCAGCGAAGGAACTTTTTTGGTTAGAGGTGAAGGCAAGCTATCTCCCCTCCGTGTTGTTGTAGACAGCAATGTTGTTTATCTAGAGAAGGGACAATCGTGGTATGGAGGATATCTATCACTATGTGGAATTAAATTCAGATCAAGTGTTTAATTTTTAATAAATTAAAGAATCTAAAACAATATTTTGTTGGAATTATTGATTTGAACTTGTTATACTTCCAATCATAGTATGGTGATACTAAATTGCATAGTACCCAACATGATAAACTCTTCGCTAAATTTTTACAACAAAGTTTATCTGATGGGCAACAATCCAACGACTCTTCGCGGCACAGATGAAGATGAAGCCTACCTGAGTAGCAAAAAATCTCCACCAACGTCGCCCGTGCGTGCAATTTCAAAACGAACAGCTGTACTCTCAGGAAGCGGTAAATTTAGTGGTTACGGTTCTGATGGCAATAATTCTAAACCTTCGAGTTTAATAATATCAACAGACAGTGATACACAAGAAGACGAATCACCGTTAACACCGTCTCAAATTCAGAAACGAGTGAACACGCTATCCTTTATCGCTCATTATTTTATTGAACACTTGGTAGACGGTCACGCAGATACTGTTTCTTCCATTTGCTTAAAATATGATTTACCAAGCAAAGATACGTTAATAGAAGTTAACGCATCCGTGTCGAGTGATGACGAGTCGCTTTTTCACGTTCATCAAGTTTATATTCCCGTAGACCAGAGTAACTGTAACGTTGTCAAATTGGCGCACAAAACACTCGGAAAACAGTTCACATTAGACATTTCTAATTGGGAAGAACGCAAACTATTAACACGACAAGACGTTTCAGAACAAACAAAGAGTGAACTTGCGTATGAAGATGAATATGTTGCGTGCACTGACGACGGACTTGTACTTAAACAGTACTATTGGCCGCATAGTGAAAATAGAAGTATTGCGTTCGACGATATAACAAATGTAGAAAGTGTGAAAATTAGTTCATTGCGTGGAGCAATTGCTATACCAACAGGTGTATTTGTAGAACGTTTCATCTATCCACAACCTGATAATGAAAGTGGATTCATGCTGTATGAAAAAGGGAGAACTATTGGGACTTTTATCATCGCAAAACAACCAAAAGAATTGAAAGAAATTGTATTAGAAAAGATTAACAATAAAAATGAAAAAGATAGGAATTTGCGGTAAATAAAAGTGTCAAAATTGTTTTACAGGTTGGTAACAAGATCGTGTAGCTCCATGCTGCATTCACATTACCATAATAGTGTTAATCGCCTTCTTCCATATGATCATTTTCGGTTTGTCTTGCTTGTTGTATAGTTTTCAGTTGTTGGTGGTACACCATGACTAGTTTCACTTGGTTTTGTGATAGTCTCTTTGATAGTAGTGGTTGGAACTGTTCTCCTACTGTAAATAACATTTCTGCCAAGCAGTACACCACTGCCTTTCTAATGTCTGGATTATCGTGGTTAAACGCTTCCGTGAGAGATGGTAGTATTTTTGGTACATGAGCACGCAACAAATCTGGGTTCAGATCATCATCTTGTTGATTTCTTGTTGCAACGATCATTAACCGGAATAGTCGTAGCGCTCCAAGTAGAATCGCTTCATGAGCGTTGAGTAGCATCGATTCCAAGTATTCCAACGACTTGGTAGGTTCTATCTTTTGTATGAATGTTTCTGCTACCTTTTCTGCAGCTGCATGAACTGCTTTTATCGGATCAGAGTACTTGTGCATCACTCGTTTGAACGTTAGTGCATCCGTTGACGATTCTACAAAGTGTATTGGGTGATGTTGTAGCAGTGATTTGATCAAGTACAAGAATTCTTCTCTAACACCTTCGTCCTCGTGATGAATCAAGTCCAAAACGGCAAAGATTAGTTTGGCAAAGTGTAAACTCCACATCTCATCGCTGTCGGCTTTGTTTTGTGAAATTCCTCGTAGTTGCACTGCTATTGCTTTGAGTGATTTTGCATCAAGTTGTTTCGCTTTTGTGGTTAACGCAGCAAGTAGTGTTGGCATGTCGTTTCCAGTGCTTACTGTACCATTCGTTGTTGGTCGTTGTCTATCTAGGGTACCGTTCGATTTGGCTTTGGTTAGCACTGGAGTAGTTTGTACTGGTTCTACATGTACGTTTTCGTTTTGCTCTGGTACATACTCATGTTTTGCGAGTATTGTGTTACCTCCTGACAGACGTTGTCCGCCACTTGTAGTTCTTCCACGAGTGATCTTCGATAGCTCGCCTTCCAAGTTTGGAATGTGTTTTCCTAGTGCAGATTTGAGTACTGTTTGTTCATTCAATGGTAGTGATGCTATCTGCTCCAAAAACGTGCGATCACTGATTCTGTAGAGGAAGTGAAGAGCGGCAGCTGTAGCGGCAACAATATCTAGCGCGTTTGAGCATCGTACCAACTGAGCGTTTAGTTTCATAATGCATTGCTTCATGTGTGATGGATACGCCAAGTACGTCGCACATGAGTTCATGATTTGTAGGAATATCTCCAAACATGCCAGTTTGATCTTTGTGTTGCTGTTGTCTAGTACTTTTAGTAGCGCTGGGATCAGTATATCGCCACTGTAGTTGTTACAGATACTAACTAGTAATCGAGATGCACTGTTTGCAATGGTTTCTTTGGTATCTGCTAACCGAACTAGAATACGTACAAATAGCCGTTCCAAGTAAGGTTCAAATGCTTGTTGGTATCGTGCGACCATAGCTTCCAACAGAATGAGACATTGCTCTACAACCTTGTAGTGTGGATCTAGTGCATATTTGTCAATGAGTACCGACATGACGTCGCTCAATTTGGATGTTATCTCTGGCCATCGATCATTACTTTGAACAAGTAACAGTAGCTTCTTGCAACAAAGTACACGATCGGACCATGGTTGTTCGTTTGTTTTTGCACTTGATGCACCTCCTGTTCCGTTTGATGATAGATGAACCTTGGCATCTTTAAGTATACTAGTAACAGTATCACTACTGGATAAAGTTACGTGATCTGAATTGCTTGGAACTAGTCTTTGTTTTCCAGTGGAACTCAATTCTGAGGTACTTCTTGCGCTCAGTGGTTCATGTGTCACAGGAGCTGGGCTCTTATGTGCTGGTGTTGTCTTAAGAGCTGGAGTTGGCGGCTTTGCGGGTGTTGCATTAGGCACTAGTGGATGATACTTTTCATGCATTACATGGTCTTCGTCAGTACTCTGCGTGCGTGATGGAGCATGACGCATTGTAGGTGCTTTTGGTGGTAAAACAAAGTCCATCGAGTCTTCCTCCTGCTTGACTGGTTGCCTCTTTGCTAACCATGCTTTCTTTGCAGCAGCAATATTAGTATTCTTCTTTTGTGTTATAGTTGTTTTGGGTGGTTTGAGGGAATCTTGGTTCGTTTCGTTTGTTAAATCTAGCATAGTAGTCTCTATGAACGCGCTACTGCTCTTGCTCTTTGGGATTCCATACCCTGGCTCTGCAGTTCTAGGTTTAGACACGGGCATACCAGTTCCTCTGGGTCTGTTCGAGTGACTCGATTTTGGTCTTGCAGTCAAATCAGTACTATCGTTCATTGATGAATCAGAAGTGTTCAATTTGCTCATCTTTTGTTCGTCATCTGCGATCGCTTTCTGAGTACTTGGATCAAGTGTTGTGTAGAATTTTTTAGCTCGTTCACGCCAGTGATTTTGACTTAGATGGAAACACTTTCTGGCATTGGCTCTTACACCTGCTGTAGCATCGCCTAAACATAACTTTAGAGCTGTGAAAAACTGATCTGCGAATCTATCCAGTGATGACGTAGACGTTTCTTCGAGCATGAGTACCATATACTCTGAACAGCGATTCCGTAGAATTCTAAATGTCAATAAATGTGTACAACAAACTTACGCGTGAGCAGTCTTGTTTGATGCATTCTCAAAGATTTTCGTAACACTCTTGTTGAGTTTTGTATTGCTAATGATGGTACGTGCACACTGGTTTCCAGAGTCTGCCATAACTTGTACTGTTACGATAACGAGCTTGAAGAGCGATGGAATGAAATAGTCTCCAAAAACTTCAAATTCATCTCCCATCTGTTTGACCAAAACATTAATAAGGTTACAACATTCTTTTGTTATGGAGGATCGAAGGTCGCAAAGCTACATGGGTTAGATATGTGAAAAAACATACTTGTTTGGAAAGTGGTTCCTTGAGTGTATGTAGCAGTGCAGTAAATCCAGGGAACTGGGTGCAACCTCCATACACTAGTCCTTGTAGATGTTTCAAGGCAGTTAAACGTTTGTTCCAATCACCCTTTGTATCATTCAAAACAACAATTACTTGTTCGATGTCATCTGATAATTCTTTCTCGTTCGCAAAGCAAATAGGATCGATGTGATTTGGATCAACAAGTGCAATTTGGTCAGTACTTGCAGAACGAGGAAGCTTCTTTTTCTACAGTTGTTAGTATTAAATGTTTGTAGGTTCATACTGCCCGTGGACTTGGCATCGCCGACTTTTTGAATAATGATATGAGTTTGTCTGCTTCCAATTCAATATGAGAAAGTCGCTCGTCGATGTCTTTCATTTGACTTGGTCTAATGACTTTTGATTTGTGTAGTTCGTGTTTGAGCTCCTCTCCAACATATTTGTACATTGTTTCTAAGCATTGAACAGCGCTTTCTCTTACCTCTCCTATTGGGTCGTTCAACATGTTGATGATATCGGGAAGTATCTGTTTGAATAACGCTGACGAGGGTCCATATTGTACAATAGTCTTTCTGAATGCTACAAGTATCTATAATATGAGTATTTGCTCGAATAAATGTACTGCTTCGCGAACACGATTGTTCTTGTGTGTAAAACACGGTATCAACGCTGTGAATGTATCTTTTGCAGTGCATATGTGGGCTATATACAGGACTGTGTCAAGTGCTTTGTCTCTGATTACGTTCTTCGAGTCCCCAAGTTTTTCTGCGATAATAGGAAGAATCATATTAAAGTATAACCGAAAATTCGACGGGTCATCGATTTCTGACAAACAGGTTCCGAGTGTGTTGATTGCACTCTCGCATACTTTGAAATTATTATCTTTCAATGGAACTGTTAACGTGTCGAGAATATATCCAAGGTCATCGCTCTACGGAAAGTCAATTAACCGTAAAAAAGCTAATTACAATTTTGTTATGTCTCATGTATGCGTCAAGCTCAGATAGAGCACGCAATCTATCCTTTACATCTGTAATTGTTAGTTTTACATTCACTGAACAAACCTCGCGATGCAAGTGCATCCACTACGCCTTGTAGAACTTCTGACATTATAAAACTTAAACACTGGCACAGAATTTAAGTGCGTAGCGCAACAAGTTTTTGTGGGACGTTGCAAAATTAAGTGTTTTAGTGCGCGGCAAACAACTCAACCTTGACTGTTTGAATTTCCAACAGCAGGCACAAGCCAAAATACAATTATAGTATAGCACCAACGTTTATTGTGCATGATCGAGACAAATGTCTCAATTAGCATCGAACTTGTTCATGAAATCACAATTGTACAAATTAACTTCATTAATAAAATATTTAAAAGCGAAATATTCTCTAGATCTACTTTTGTTGTGCATGAGTAGCCACGTTTAGGATAAAGAGAATGCATAAATGTCACATCACTGGTATAATATCAAATAGCATTTGCCTACTGAAGTCCTAGAAGTTGAAATTTCAGAGCCCAAAGAGTCCACAGCCTGATCGCTTGTTCTTCTCGTACACTAACTAATTCTATCTTCTGTAATGATACGCTAACTTCTGATCTCTTGTATCGCTACAAATCGAGAGTAGATCTCCTCAAACGATGGTCTATCTTGTGCGTCTCCACTCCAACACTCTTTCATCAACTCTAAATACAACTTTTCTGCTTCAGAAACATCTTGTACAACATTTTCTGGAATAGTTGGTCGTAACCCGTTCACAACTTTTGTTCCCAGTGCAATGATACTCTCAAATTGTTCATCATTTGTGCGATACGGTAACGACTCAAAAAACACTTCATGCATGATAACTCCAAAACTGTAAACATCAATTTTTGTGCTTTCATCTTGGTTCACTCTGTTGATCAAGATTTCTGGAGCCATGTATAAAATTGTCTATTGTTAGCGTAGATCAAGTTGACTTACGCCTACGTTTCCTGTCATCGTATTGTTACTCACCATCGTTGCAGTACCAAAGTCACATACTTTACACACTTGTTGATTCTTATCTAGAAGAATGTTCTAACATGTCAACATTTGCAAAAGGGTACTTACGCTTGGTTTAAGATCACGATGGACGATAGCAGGTTGTAGTCCGTGAAGATATAACATACCTTTCACGACATCGAGTAGTAGTGTTATCTTTTCTTTGAATGAGATGCTGTTATGTATGTACTGCGTTTGCTTGACTTTTTTGTGAATCAAATGCTCTAGTGATTTTCCTAACATGAGCTCCGTGACAATAAATCGACTTTCATCCTAGATCATGTTAATACCATGCAAACAATCCTACGTTTAGCGCAACACCCATAAATAGCACGATGTTTGGATGTCTCAGTGATCTTAGAATTTTTACTTCATGCTCAAACGATACTGTGTTCAAAGTATCAAAATCTTTGATAACTTTAATCGCTCTAATGAATGTCAATAATGTTAAAAATCACTTACACATCAGCGTTTTGGTATCGTCCTTTGAACACAACCCCAAATGAACCTTCTGATAGTTTCTCAAGGAACGTCAAGTCACCAAGTGAAATCACCCAATCTCGATCAAGTAGTTCCGATAGTGCATCGTTGCGAATCAAACTCTCATGTAGTAACGATTTCATTTCGATTTCAGCATCTCTTTGTCTCTTGAAACGCTTCACTGCTAATGCACAAACAATGAAAAGCCAAACTGCAAACACGAGTGCAATAGCAAATGTGAATGTTCCTATAGAGAGACTTCCTGCGATGAGCAATGTTAGTGCGAAACTACTTATTTCTTGACATTCTATTCCAGAATATATCGCCGAGTTACATGAACATGTTTGTGGTTCTACACACCTACCATGCCCACTACAGACTGTTTGGTCATCTCTACTCTTGCTATAGCAAACGGGTATGTCACAGTTGCTACCTGTGTAATCTTCTGAACATTTCAACATGATAGCAGAGATACCTGCTGGCGTTCTTTGTACTTGTTTGATCTTTTTGATGTTTTCGTTCTTTTGGAAAGGAAACTTTGTAATGACACTTGGTTTTACAGAATCGTAATCGTGAAAGTGTACAATCATTGTGTTATCGGTGAGCACGATGATGTTCTTCGTTGTGAGTGTTGTGTTGACGTTATCGCAGTACAAACTCCACGATGTTGTACCAATGAACGCTCGTCCATCATTTAGTACAGCTATCAAACTGTTTACTCCTGATACTGACCACCTTGACATCAGAACAACACTTCTGAGATTAAACTCTTTGGGTTGCTTCAGGTATACGAAGTTATTCGTTGTTGGTACAAGTAAATTCTCATACCCAGAGCTGCGTTGGTCTACTGTATTCTGTAACAGAATATCATATGCATTAGTTACCAAAGCATAACCATCATCGTCGAAAAAGAATATGTTGATGATCTTGGTTGAGTTGAGTGGTACATCTTGTTTCAAAACTAGTTTGTCTTGTCTACTCTCGTACAGTGTACCATCGCCCATGAGAAACGTAGTTATAAGTGCGTTCTTAACGGATGATGTAGCTAAAGGTATCTCTGTAGGCATAGAAACTATACCCGTTGCTAAACTACCCCACCCATACAGTTTCTTATCTTGTGTGGTGACAAATACAGCGTAGAAACTCGCAAATATCTTATCAATCTTTTTTCCGAGTAAATATCCATTTGTGTTAACAGCCACTGGTACAATCGCATTATCTGTTGTTCCATCACCCAAATTCTGCAAAACATTTGCTCCTACACCGAACAATTTCCCATCTTGTGTTAACACGATTGTTGATCCGTAACTACTTATTGTTTGAACTTGACCCATTCTAGAATCATCCATTTTCTCAAACACGCGACAAACAGGTGTATTAAAAATGTCCATTCCAAATATTTTGATTGTATCTTTTTGTACGTAGGTTATAGCGTCGTTGTATGTTGTTATGAGATCGACTCTAGTGTTATTCAAATCTTTACATCGAATTGGTGTTATTCTACTTATTGTTGTACCATCTAATGGTTATGAAAAAATGAAACGCTTACCCGCTAGAGCACCATGCGTATTTTCTCCCCAACCCATCGCCACCCCATCTGCAATCACAATCGCAAAAGTTGGTCCGGCGATGATTTTTGTAGGTGTTCCTGGTATTTTCAAAAGTTGTGGCCTCGTCTTGCGATCGACAAGAGGAATGCCAGGATATAACCAACCCCATGCGTACAATCCACTATCTGTGATTGCGATCGTGTACTCGTATCCTAGTGCAATGTCGAGTACCTTTCCTGGTACTAATGTAACCTGAGGAAGAACTCTATTGTTTGTCGTTCCATCTCCTAACTGGTAATCTAGATTGTTATAAGTGTGATTAGAACGTACTTTGATTATTTCCCCACATCATCAAAGTGGAGTTTGAAAGAATCACTGCATAATGACGATAATTTGTCGCTATTTTAGTAACAGTGCTCCCTCCAAAGTACGATGCGTTCGCCACCAGTGTGTATCTGTAATTATAGCCTGTAATTTTCGCATAGGAGTATAAATTCCGTCTTCAGCTACAATCATATTTCTTGTCGCCAATTTGATACGTAAGTCGCTTGGTTTGGAATCCTTGTCGAAAAAGTTGATTTGTGCAACTGTTAAATTTGTTGTTGGCAAGTACAGCTGTCCATCAGTTGATAATAGAACTGTATCAGCACTGTTTTGCGACATTGCGGCTTTCATTTTGATATCTGTTTGTATTTTGATGAGTTTGCCAGATCGTACTGAAAAAACTTCGAATAAATTGTTAATCAAAATGTCAAACACGCCATCGATAAAATTGTTCGCGTCATTCCTTGGAATGGCCGTAATAAGAGGTGTTGTTAATTCTCCAGAACCAAACTCTCCCTTTACTTGGTTGCCGCAGCTTCAACAGTTAGTTATGTGCTACCGAATTACCTGTACACGCCACTATACGCGTATTTACAGAAACCATTGGGTTGTTCTTCGAACTCGCCTGGTTTACACTTTGGTTGGCAAAACTCTTCGTAATTTTCAGCGTTATGTTCATCACTTACCTGCAAGAAACAATACGAGCAGAACAAACACTGCGCCATGCTTCGTGTGCATTTTGCATGCCAATCTGCTTAGGGTGACGTTTGATGTGAATATTACAAGTTTATTCAAGTTTTTGTCTCTTATTTTGCTGTCCAAACCTATTTCTTGCACTCTTCTCCTCATCTGCTTCTTCTCGTTCTCTTTGTGCTTTGTACTCCCGTTCAACGCTAGCATAATCGAAAATTGGTTTAGGTTGTGTTTTAGCGTACGCAGGAGCAACAACCATTGGATTCTCTTCTGCTTCTTCGGCATACCGTAAGATAGCTTCGCGAGGGTCCTCTTGCCATTCTGTTGCCTTTTTGACAACACCCATTTCTTTCATCAGCATGTGAGTCAAGTTATCAGCTACTCTACCAGGAGTTCCAGGACCTGCGATTGGCGCTTCTACTGGCTTTCTAACCTTTGCCTTCTTCTCAAATTCTTTCTCTTCAGCACGTCTACTCGACTGACTTGGTTCATCCTTGTACATAGGTAGTGAGAATGGTGCATAGATGATAGGCTCTGCTGTATCAACTTCATCAATGTTACGCTTCTTCTTTTCCTTTGCCAAGCACTGTATGACACCTTTTCTTGACACTTCTTCATCGTATCCAACACGTATGTTATTATCACTACCTCCAATAAGTATTTGATTAATACCAGAATGCCACGTGACACGAATTGGACTAAAATCATACTCTAACGTGCGTACAAGTTCAAAGTTGTTTGCACGATCATAGAAATGTACTTGTCCTTTGCGTAGTAAATGTCCACTATCTAATTGTACTGCTGAAGAAGCTGTTGCCACATACCGTTCATCAGCAATAGGTGAGAATAAACAATCCGTGTTATCGTACAAGTTTGGTAAATCGTTCTTGACAAATAGTGGATCGTCTGTCTTTCTCAAATCCCAAACTTTGAGTGTTTCATCCAATCCACGTGAAATCATGTAATTGTTATCTCTAGATAACTTTACACACGTAATTTTCATGTTTTGTTGATGAGCTTCTCGAATTAAAATATTTGGTCGCTGTACAGATAATCTAGAATCCCAAATGTGTAGTGAACCTTCTTGACAACCTCCAACGATTCGATCTACATCAAATGCGCAGCATGTAACTGGTGTTTTTGATCCACGAGTGTTTCTTGCTCGAATTACTGTTCTTTGTCGTTCTTCACATTTTTCAATATCCCATACTCGCAATGTTCCATCGATAGAAGATGTTAAGCAAAGTTCCTTGTGTAGTGGATGCCACCCAATTCCCGTCACAGCAGCAACATGACCATTTGTTTTTGTCATATCGTTAATGTATGGATCTCCTTTTTTGAAAACGGCTAATGGAATTCCATCACGATCAAAAAGTCGACACTGTACGTTATCTGGTGCCATTAAAAATGAATCTCCTGTTATCGAGAAAGCCAAATGACTGATTAAATAGCAACCTTCTGACGCTTCTTCTTTTTCTCTAAATGATTGTAGTGTCTTGTTCATGCCAGAAAAATCCCAAAACTTGATAGAGTAGTCATGTGAACCAGAAATTACTCTATTTCCACTTGGATCTATTGCGATTGCAGAAACAGCGTTTGTGTGTCCACTCATGACCGCGAAATTTTTCGTTGGAATGAGTTTGATGTCGTTCACGTCGCGTGACATATCATCGCCTGTATTATCATCTTGTAGTGTTTCATCGTCGTCTGCAAAATGTCTAACACGATCATATACTTTTCCGTCTGAAGTTGGCATTCTTCGTTCTTCATTTACACTTGTTGTCGCTGTGATTTTTACCACATCGTCGTTGCGGTGAGATTTAATGTCTTTTGCTGTATCAAATCGTGGACCGACATTTTTGGGTTGTACAGTTGCTGGTTTTTCTTGTTTCGCGGGTTGTTTTTGCGTATTTAAAAACATGTTAATTCCTCCCAATTTTGTTGGTTTGTCGTTCGCATTTGTTTTCGCACTAGAGTTTTGTCCACCCTTCTTGCCTCCAAACCCACCAGGAAACATGCTTCTGAAGTCTGCCATGGTTGAAGTGTTGCTTGTTCAATTTTCTTACAACCCAAACGATTTTTGACAAAGACAAGAACATAAGTCATGACACTTCACTTTGTGCTATTTCCGATTGTAGTTATATGCTTTTACATCTCCACGTTTACGTCGTTCAGTGGACAATCGCTTTTTGTGGGAGCGTCGCTCGTACCTCTTCCAAATTGCAACACTTCTGACCCTTCGATTACATGCGAACTATACGATCCGAATTTACCACTGGTGCCATGTTCGCTAGTGTATGTGAATTGAATTCATCCTAATATTTTCAGTCCCGACGAGTTTCTAGATTGCGCTTTGAATTGTAGTTCAATAGGAGGTTCTGCATATCAACAAGTTCCACAAAATGGAATTTCAAATTGCACAGTGTTCAGTTCAATCGAATGCGTTGGAGATCGCGTTTTCTTGCGGACAGACCCATGTAAAATGTAAGAAAATATCAACCAGTGATAACCATCTAGTGTCGGATACAAATATTACACTACAATGCTTGTACTATCGATATTCGCAGGTTTATTCGGTGTCGATAGATTCTACGCAGGTTATTTGTGCTGTGGATTCGCAAAACTGTACGTCATTCGAAACAAAACTAACATTCTAGATTCACACTAGGAGGAGTTGGCGTTTGGTGGCTAGTCGATTTAATTCTTCTTCTAGCAGGAACCTATTACACAGCAGATGGAAGCGCATGGGCAAGTACTTGGTAACGTTTATTCTCAGGTACATTGCCATAGTCGAACAGTTCTATCTACACCACCTGTAGCCACAATCGGAACGCGTTTGTTCACCCTCAAGCATGTAACAAAATGCGAGTGAGCATCTTGTATCGTTTTTATGCAACAACCTGCAGATAAATCCCAAATTTTCATGGAATGATCGTCACTACAAGTAATTGCATATTTTCCACCTGATAGTATGACACCATCTCTTACCCAATTATCATGACCTCGAAGTGTTGAAATCGGAGTCGAGTTACCCAACTCCCATACAATTACAGAATTATCTCTTGATCCGCTTAGTAAAACCTGTTTTGTTTCTGTCTCGTTTTCAGGAACAGGCGCAAAAGTAATGAATTCTACGACATGAGTGTGAGCGCGTAGTATACTTATGCTTTGACCAGTTGCAACGTTCCAAACGCGTATCGTCTGCATGGTTAGTGTACAAAACTGAATCTTACATTATCAGTGGAGCAACTAGCAATTAATGTACCATCATGATTTGGAACCACTTTTTTAACCCAATTTTCATGACCAAAAAATGATTTTGTACAAAGTCCAGTCGTAACGTCCCATAATTTGATCGATTTATCTCTTGATGATGAAACTAGTTTGTCTCCTATTGGTAAAAACTCGACGCATGAAACATTATGTTCGTGTCCATTCAAAACTTTGAAACTAGTTCCTGTATTTAAATCCCAAACTCGAATACTCAAATCAGCAGAACAAGATGCTAATTATTAGATTGAAAAGAATGACAAACCTAACCACTTTCCATCTGCATCGAAACTAACGTGGTTTACGCTTGCTGTATGTCCTCGCAATGATTTCTCTTGTTCTCCACTTTCGATATCCCATAACCGTATTGAAGAATCTTCAGAGGCTGATGCCATTATACTGTATTTTGGATGAAATGCTACGCAAGTAACTGTATCGCGATGTCCTGTTAATTCGAATTTAAACGGTTTGGTAGGGAATAATGCTCCTCTCTGCTCTTGCTTCTGTTTTTTGTACACGTCACCTGATTTGTATCCATCTAACTCTTCCTGAAGTTTTTGTACTTTTGCCTCCAATTCTAACAGCTTTCGCTGCTGTATCGACAGAGAATTCCATTTCTTTTCTAAATGACTTGTTTTTGTGTCTCCATTAACGTCTACGTGATTGTTTGATAGACCTGCTATTGATTCTTTCTGGAATGAATCTTTTGATAATGTATAGTTTTGCTGTTTGAAGTATTCAAATATCGCTATCTCCCTACCAATAGTTAGAGACTGTGACAATAACTAACAAGTCCCTCCGCTGCTTCTCTGTAAGGACCATCTTCAAACTAGCTGTTAAAATCTGGCGTTAGTTGGCCGGCCAAATTGCTAACAACTCAGATGGACACACAGTGAGAACATGGATTATGTTTTGTTAGCACGCTCGTCAAGCTTTCACAAAAACTAGCCGTTACAGGCGACACAACAAAACTTTCACAGATGGACAAGCATTGCAATATTTTATCGAATAACATAGACTGACAAGTGACGGGTTTGGGTAAATACTCAACTAGTTACTCACAAAATATCGAAAACAAAAATACCTATATGTCAATTCAAGTATTCGTAAAATTGGTCGCCAAAGAAGGCTCCGCAGCGCAACTAGAAGAGGTGGCGAAACAACTAGTAGAATTCACAAAGTCAGAACCAAAAACAACAGTATATGACTTTTATCACAACAAAGAAAACCCAAATGAGTTCTTTGTGATGGAAGAGTACGCAGACGAGGAAGTGTACAAGTCGCATATGGATTATTTTTACACCAACATACAGCCGCTATTGGAACCACTATTAGCCAGTGCTCCAGTTGTTAACAAACTATCAAAGTTTGCTTCTGCCACAAAGTTGCAATAAACATGCATCATGTTATTTATGCGAGTATTTATTCATTTTAAAGTTAATGCTCAGTCAACAGAGTAAGTGGCATTGTGGATTATTTGAGAACATCTGTCTCTGTGGAATGCACAATCATGAAATAAATGCTAGTTTACATGTGCTTTCGTTTACTCTTCTTTTGATCTACCAACACTAAAAAGTCATCTAATGACACAGGTAGCCATTGGTCAGTCTTGGCATCTCTAACAAACAACGCATCGTTCTCAATAAACGTCGTTACACCTCCAAAATCATACAACTGTTTGCCTTCTATCATTTGATCACCCTTTGGCATAAATACCAAGTTCATCTCTGCAGCATAGTTTGCAAGTAAATCTTTGAACGAAACATCTTCAGCAGGTTTCGGAGCAACAACAGTTTTTCTCTTGGTACTTGTGATAGGTTTCTCGTGTGCTGTAATCGCTTGATTTGACGCTGCTTGGTTCATCATATCTAGCCCTCTCTTGAATTGATTTCTGATTACTTTTTCTCGTACCAAAACATCTGGGAAGATACCTTTCCAACCACCATACCACTTCATTATTTCTTCATAATCGGCATCAGGTTGTAGTAACCACTCGTACAGGATACCAATCCATTTTGTGAAGAATTCTTTCTCTAGTATCTTTGCCATATCTTTTACACCAATAATATCCATCCATGACATGGCAGCATTCAATGGTTTGATATCTTGTTCACTTGGATCAATTTCAAATTGTTCCCGCAGCAAATACACCAATTTGGGTAAAATCGCACTGTTGATTACTCGTGATAAATCCATTGCATCTCTCCATGCTGAAACAAGTTCATGAGCTTGTGTATTTTGTACATTATCCAACGGTTCCCAATCTCCTAACGCTCTTGATAAGTTTTGTCGTACCAAGTCAAACAAGCCTGTATCTTCAGAATTGTCCCCAAGATAGGGTAACCATGGATGAACCCAATGGTGCATCTCTTTTGCAGCAGATAAATCTCGAACATGTTCTAGTGTATTCAATAGCTTGGGAATGATCGTACGACCTAAATTACGTTGCATGACATCGTGTGGAATAACGTGTTTCAGTTTCTCGACAATGTCCACGGATTGTTGATCTGTGTCAGGAGTCCATGCTTGTAAAATTGGTCGTATCTTGGTTGATAGAACTTCAATGATGGAGAGGTATGGTTTGGTATCTACATTGGTGATTTGTTGTTCTTCATCTTCATCATCGGAAGATGGGAGTATACTTGTTTTCACGATTTTTCGTTTTGTAGATACGACACTCTTTTGTAGTAACCGTCTCCACTTGGTTAATGTCTCGATTAAATCTCCAGAACCATTCCAATTCTCAACTGCTTTTCGTATCATATCGCCACCAATAGAAACAGCGAAGTTTCCCAATTCATATTCTTGCCAGAGTGCTGCATACTTGTGTCGAATAGTTGAAAATACTTCTAACAGAGTGTTCAAATCAATACTTAGTGATCGAGTTCTATCATGACATTTGCGCATGATATCCATGACTTCTCGCATAGCTTCTAATCGTTCTTTTTCTACTTTGACTGTCTTTTCCAATCTCAATTGTGTTTTTTCTAGTTCTGCGAATTTATCTTTTTCTTCTTTCATTTGTTTATCGGTCGTTCGAATGTTCTCCTCCGTTAGATCTACAAGAGTTCGAATATTATGTTGCAATTCTGGTAATATCTTCGATTGTGCGGACAAATAGTTCATACTTTCTACTTTTCTTACTTCTGGTCCTCTCATATCCAAAATCTCGTACTCTTGTTTTGGTTTTGTTTCTTTGATCAAATCTTGAGCAGTACGGTACACGACCTTCTTTTGCTTTTTTGTCTTTTTCCAATGTCGTTTTCCATCATCACGCGTTGCGTATGTACCTTTCTCTTCCGTTTCTTCTTTTAACGTTTTCGTTTTTTGTACATGATCATCGCTCACGATAATAGCTTGATTATTCGCAGTTGGGATGACTTTGATTGGATTGACAATACCATCGAGTTTCGAACCTAAACCACGATTTGGATCGTAACCCATTTTCATCATCATTCCCCATACTTTGTTTCCAACTGAAGACTTATCCAAAAACGATGCGTGATCGTCATCTTTGTGGTGAACTGGTTCTGCTTCTTTTGGTATTTTCTTTTCTTCTTTTTTGGGTTCTTTTTTCGCTTCTATGACTGTATATGCTTTTGATTTTGGTGGTTCGACTGGTTTTGCATTTAACATACTCGAGAAATCAGTGTTTGACATTGTTGGTGCTGCGTT
>JAESGV010000551.1_pt1 | contig 16605 bp, 13 predicted proteins | sample 9269781 | NCBI WGS metagenome assembly JAESGV01 (sample SAMN15741586, study PRJNA653496) | algae metagenome | isolation source: Tildeniella torsiva UHER 1998/13D and co-occurring heterotrophs from... | place: Slovakia: Slovak Paradise National Park, Hrabusice, Kosice Region | collected 2000-01-01 | reverse complement strand
TCAAGCAAGACGTTCACGTCAACGTATCATATGCTGATGCAAAATCAAACACTTTTGTATCAGTATCAGGAAGAGCATTCTTGGTAAAAGATCAAGGAAAAATCAAGGAACTTTGGAATCCTCTATTGACAGCATGGTTCCCAAAGGGACTCGAGGATCCAGAAATTGCTCTTATTCGCGTTGATTTGGACGGTGCCGAATATTGGGATCAGCCATCAAGCAAGATGGTCCAATTGTATGGATTCCTCAAAGCCAAACTCACTGGAAAGCCATTCCAACCAACTGAATCACAAAACCAAAAGATTGACATCACCAGCGCAGAATAAAACTGTAAATACTTTACATATCATCGAAGTTTGTTCATTTGAGCTAAATACTTCCATTTGGCCGTTGGATTCATAACGTTCTTGAAATTATCGCTTGCACGATTTAGCATTTTAAGCATCATCTCCGCTCTGGTTAAATCGTCGTATTTTTGCTCTTCTTCTGGGTATGTTGGAGCGATTTCACCTTCCTCTATTTGTTCTACAATTTCAGGTTCAGCACTTCCCAGCCTATTCGCTTGTCCACTTTGACTACGATTCTGTCTAGATGGCGTAAATAACTTGCCGTGTTCATGGCATTTAGTTTCATCGTCTACAGCATCACTCGTAAAACTACTGTACATAGAAATGGTAATATCAGATGTTACGTTGGAATCTCTTGGACTACCTCCAATGTAGTTGTTTCGCAGCTTGTTAGGTCTGTCATGCACAATATCGTCTAGCGTAATTTCGATGTCCTCGATAGGACTTTCGACTTTGAAACTAAAAGCGCCACTCATAAAGTTCATAGATTTGTGACCCCAAGTCGACTCCACGTTTGACGTTAATGGACTATTGTCAGCATCGTTTTCCGCTACGATTTTCTCTATGGGAGTAGACGGAGTACTATGCGAGCGTTTTCGTGTGGAAATATTGTCTGTTTGTAGTGCATACAAATTACTCTGTCCATTGTTCGCTTTGGGAGATATTTTGTGTTGTACAATGGCAGTATTTAGCGTAGACAAGTTGAGTTGATTAGCGTCAGTTTTAGCAGGTATTAGCTTCCTTGTAGGTATCTCAAATACGACATTTTGCTTTCTTGTGGACTCAATTTCGCGCCACTTATCAAATTCAAAATGTAATGGTTCGTTCGAAGTATTCTTTTTATCGATGCGAAACGATGTAGTAGGTCCTTTTATAAACTTCTCTAACGAGTGATTTCCGTTCTCAGCTCGATGTAAATCTTTCATTCGAATTTGGTTGAATTGAGAATTGCTATCGGTAAGACCAATGTTGTTCTTCCGTTTTCCAGTTGGATACTCACTATTATGTCTCCCCATCCTTCTACCCACGTGTACAATACACGGTATGTTCTCTGTGTCTGTCATACAAGTTTTTTGTTAAAATACCAAAAATAGTAAACAAAGCTAGCTATTTATTTAGAAATATCTGAATACACTCACAACATGTCTTCTCACAACTCGACATAGCATCGCTGGGTATACTTGTTCCTCTACAAACAACTATGAATGAAAACATACTAAAAAAGATAATTGATGGTATGTAGATCGATACAGCTTGTTGTGATGTGTCTATCAACCTATGTGCTTGTACTGGGCTTATAAGCCTAGATCTTTTTTTTCTAGACTAAATCACCAATACCACGAATAGAACACGCCCAATACTTTACTTCATTTCTTTATGCGATGTATATGGAACGTTAACAGCCATGTGCAGTCTTTGGTAACGCGAAATGCCGATTGTGAAAAAACGGTTAGTATCCGATCATCGTATTATTGTTCGTTAACCTTCGGCAAGTTCGTGTTGATAGTTATGGATTGAATTTAGTACCAACGAATGCATAAGTTGCAATAGACTTGGCTGGATTATTTTCTGCACAGTATTTTGCCGCGAAAAATTTACTAACTGGAACCTATTGCATATGTGACATGATTAGGTGCATTTTGGGCTACAAGAAAGAATCTTATTTTATATCTTCAAAATAAAAAAAATCTATCTACTTTAATTGAATGATGCCATATTTTCCATTTACTCGCCACTCTGGATCGTTTCTATTCAATTCATCTACTACTCGTTTCCTCTCCGCCGTTCCATCTAACATTCCCACCAAACTATCCGATTTTAATGTTCTTAACGCAACCACTCGCGATGGAAAGTACTCAACTACGTTAGCAAATTGAGTATCCAAACTCCATAGTGCATCATTGATCAATCTTCGATAATTGGCGTCTCCCTTGATAAACACTAACGTTTGTTTCGACAACGAATCTATCAATCGTTTTGGAAGTTCCCAAAACGGTACTGGGCTAGTGAAAAAGCGATCTGACTGTATTTCCCAAACACCATGGTCAAAATACGATTCGAATAATTCTCCAAAATGTTTTGTAGCAGAATCTTGTTCTTTCATCACTTGTAGTGTATACTTGACATCTTTTTCCATGACATCAGAGACAAACACTGGTTGGGATTTTACGTAAAATGTAACGTGTTCTGCGATTCCAACGTGTGTTAAAACTTCTGCTAAAAATAAATCGGAAACAAATTCTTGTCCGCAGTTATCGACAATCATAGCGTAGCGTCCCTTGTTTTGCAGTAAAAATGAAAGTATTTTTTCTTCATCGTTTGCGATCACGTGTTCTCGTAATTCTTTTGCCTCTTTTTCGATGCTTTTTACTGATGCACCGCCACTAAAACTCAAATCGGCTTGGTTACCCCACAAGTCACTCACCAACATCAAACTGAGAAATTCTTGCAACAAAGTATCATCTTTTTTCTCGTAGAATGAAAGTACAGATTCACTAGTTGCTTTTACGGATCCTGCATGTATTGGATTCAATAATGATTCACGCTTTTGTGATTCAAAAGGATCAACCCCGTACTCGGTGCTATTTGGATTGAAGTAACCTGTAATGTCGAGTATAATTCTGTAGAAATAGTTCTCGACAAAAAACCAAGGTATTTCCAACCATGTTTTCGTTGCTATTTGAAAATCTTTTTCAAACTGAATCCACTCAACACACTCAGGTTCGTTGGTGATGTATTGAACAGTACGTGTTGGTACAGCACCTTTTTCGTCCGATATTTCGTTTCGCAGTGATATTAAATCAGTTTTGATTTGCTCTGAGAATTGAGGGTTGTTATGTATTGTTTTGTCGAGAATTGCACCGAGCCGCTTCACTATCGATATGTAAGTGAACCCACCATCATTACCGACAAGAGGTGGAGGACAGGACTGATGTGGGATCATTTTACTCAGGTTGTAAAACACACAAATTTAAAATTTCTCAGCTTGCTCGTTTTAAGCGGAGTGAAACTACGGCATCTACAAGATCTGCTGTAGTAAGATGTTAGCGCTTTTATTGTAGTGACACCAGTCAATTTCAGAACTCGTCACTGTCAGAACTCATGTCATATAAAAACAAGGACAACTCAAATTTTGAGACCAATTTTTCTCCAAACAAACGCCACAACACACAGCATGAGAGTGTTCATAGTCCTTGTCGCTTTGGTCGCATTGGCTGTAATTAGCTTTGTCGCGGCAAGCTCAGCACCAAGATACAGCTCCTCTTCCAGCAGATCATCCAGTTCCCGCAGTTCATCAAGCAGAAGCTCAAGCTCACGCAGCAGACCATCCCGTTCATCCTCAACTCGTTCATCTGGTCGCACCCAAGGCAAAACTCAACGCAGCACTCAAAGCAAGAGCCAACGCACCCAACGTACTCAACGCACACAAGGAAAGAGCCAACGCACCCAACGTACTCAAGGTAGAACCCAACGCACCCAACGTACTCAAGGCAAAACTCAACGTACTCAAGGAAAGACCCAACGTACCCAACGTACCCAAGGTAAAACCCAACGTACTCAAGGAAAGACCCAACGCACCCAACGTACCCAAGGCAAAACTCAACGTACTCAAGGTAAGACTCAACGTACTCAAGGAAAGAAGCCAACTCAAGCTAAGCCAAAGACCCAAGGTAAGAAGCCAACTCAAGCCAAGCCAACCAAGCAACAAACCAAACCACAAAAACAACAACCAGCTAAACCAGCCAAGCAACAACAACAACAACCAGCCAAGCCCCAAAAGCAACAACCACAAGTTGCTGCCAAGCCAACTGGTAAAGTTCCATACTACAATCAAGCCGATCCAAAATGGGCTGGTGATATGATGGGCAACAAGAACATCAAAAAGGTTGGTTGCGCTATGTCATCCATCTCCATGGCCATGGCCGCTAAAGGTATTACCATCAACGGTAAAACTGCCGATCCATCAACTTTGAACAATGTAAGAATATTAACAAAATTTTTTAACGTTTTCTAGTACTTGAAGAACAACGGTGGATATGCCAACAACTCACTCAAGTGGGGTTCAGTTTCCAAATTGGGATTAAAGTATGAAGGTGAAAAGAGAGGTGCCGCTGCTCAACAAGCAGTACAACAAGGAAAGACAGTTCTATTGAACGTACACAATGGTGGACACTGGGTATTAGCCACGGGGTACGTCGTTGCACCTTCAATTTCTAACATTACCTAGATACAATGCAGCAACAAACACATATACCGTCAACGATCCAGGAAGCAGAAACACTCACAGCTACCCAGCTTCAGAAGTCGGCAGAACTCAAGTCTACAATTAAATTTAGTTAAAGATTTGTCCAACAAATGTTTATTGGTATTTTCATTTGTCCAAATGTTTTCTGACTTCTGCAACAAGTTGCGTATCAAGATTTTGTTTGGTTCCTTGTACTTGAGTTAGTTCTCCATTAACAGATTCTATCTTTTGCTGTACAGTAGTTTGCGTATTTGTGAGCTGAGCAACTTCGTTTTCAGCTTTGTTTGCTTTTTGAGTTTCCAAATCTTGATGGTGCTTCTGTAAATTTGATAGCTCGCTTGACAACGTTTGAATACGAGAGTCAGTCGTTTGGACTTGCGTAGACAGATTTTTAACGTTTTCATCCATCAGTACACGTACGCATGTCATTACCTGCGCTAATTTTTCCTCCGTAGCATTTGGATTCTGACGATTCCGCTTTTCCTGTCTCAATTCACCTCTTACTTCGCGGAAAACTCCGTCTTCAAGTCCCCACTTTTCGCCCTTGTTAATTGCTAAAAACATTTTGTCCATGGAATCATTGCTGAACTCCAACATTTTCCCTTCGTGATGGAACTGACGCAGGTACTGCTTGTAAATGCCCTTCTTTTCTTCATCGTTTTTGTCCTTCGATTCTGCAATTGCTTTGTTGCTGTATGCATTCGCCAGCTGCACCAAGCGGGCCATGTCCTGCTCGTTGCCCATTCCATTAAAGATGTAGGTGTTCTTGTACAAACTACCGATTGTCAGAGTTTGGTTGTAGCTATCGTTGACCGAATTGTCAGTCGTTATCTTGGTAGTTTCGTTCTGTTCTACGGTTTGCTCAGATGATGAACTGCCTCCCATTGTTTTTGTTGTTTGATCCAGTTTTTAAATTGAGAACGCCTTTAATACTACCGAACCTTCATTCTAAATATAATCTTTCGCGTATTTTAAAATATGAAGGAGCGATAAACAGTTTAAATTCGTTCTGCAATTTTAACCTTGCAGACAAACGAACAAACAAAACACTCCATGGGTATCGCAATACAACGTGCAAAAGTTTCTCAGATTCATGAAAAAAACACAGAAATTGAGATCTCTATCGATCGATCAATACATAATTCTGGGAATACCAACATTAACATTGGCTCGAACTTCTCCGGTACTATCGATCTTAGACAGCCAATGAAGTTGGATGCTCCGCCTAAAGCATCGTACACTATGAAAGAAAAAGAGTTACACGAATTGGCTATTACCAAATTAAACGAGCAAGGAATTATGCAAAAAGACGAAGAAGAAGCAAAAGACATGATTGCGCAATTTCTCGCAGAGTTTAACAAATCTCACGAAAAAGAACCAGCGACAAAGAACGAAGTTCAAAATGTTACTTCAAATTTTAGCAATTCGTTAAAGTTTGATCTCAGCTCCATGATACCACAAGTATAAATCGTTCAAAATCTTAATTTTACATTATTCTCTATTTTCTCTTTTATCTTGTGTTACTTGTTTTTGTGGTGGTTGTGTAGGCGGAGGAGCCCATACAATAAATCCATGTTTTACATACGCGACATTATTCTTACTATCGTAGCACGATTCCATCGGTAGCGAATAAACGATGCGAGTTGAACTATCTGGTTCCCAAACGTATCCGTAATCAACACTAAAAATGTATTCCAACTCTCGCATGTTTCTTATTGCTCTTCCACTATCCGCGTCGCAGATATCTTTATATGGTTTATCAATCTTTAACAGATCCAAATGTTTCTCATAATCTTGTTTCGAAACGGTGACAGTAAACTCTCCGACGTTTGGTTCCAATACCTTTGCTGGTTGTCGTGGATTTCCCCAATGTTGCCATATTCCTCGTGTAAATTCTGTTCCACCTAGTGTCGAAACAAGACCTGGTTTTAATGCCATATCGCGTTCTAATTTTTGATACTCTTTTGTCCAATCAGGTTGTTCTTTCGCAGGAGGAACGTATTTTAAAATCTTTTTTTCTATCCATTTCTTTTTGTAGTACCATAAGAACCCATCAACTTCTATTCCTGCTAATGTCATACATAATCGACACCGAGAGTGTAGTAATGTCATATCCAATAGTTTTTCAAACTTTGGATCGAATCCTCGTTTTTTCCATTCGAAGTATTTCAAGTACTCTTCATCATGTTCGTCCAAGTACTTCAAATACTCGGAAAGATGTTTAGGACTCGCGAAATCTTTGACATCAATGTAACTATGTAAATCAGGTACAAGTTGACCAACATTTGGTGGACCAAGAACAACAGGTACACTACCAAGAGATAACGAGTCGTATAGTTTTTCAGTGGAATAGTCCCACGTTTCAGAATTTTCAAACACTAACACAAACTTTTTCTTTGGCATAACATCACCTTTTCCATACCTTGCACCTGCAACGTTCCTCAAACATTGTCCATAATTCTCCACTGGCATATATTTCATTAACGATTGTATGTATTTTAAACGTTTTTGTGGTCCACAATTTGAAATAAACGAAACTACAGTTGCTGAACCAGGTTGCGAACGATCTTTGGGGAATTGTACATCTCTAAACCAATCAAAAATAGTGTACTCGAAATAGGGTAACGAGTTATCTGAATCGAGACGGTAAGAAGATACCCAATCGAAATTAGTTTTGTTAATGCGTGCCAAGTACAAATCTTGATAGTTGACTTCACTTTCCATAGAGTTAACCATGTACTTGATGTGTTTACATGGTCGGTCTGCATGTCGAGGTGCATATGCGCCTACACCATGGTTAGAAAGGTCTGCAGTATCTCTAAAAAGTTGGTTTGCGGTAGTTATACAACGAATAGGACAGTTCGGCATCTCTTCAAAGCCATCTCCCTTTGGGTTCGCAGGTTCAAATATTACTATTGGATCGTTGATTAAATCACGTACGCCTGTGCGAAAAGGACAGTGTGGTATTTGTTGAACTGGTGGCATCGATTCATCTTCGTTATCGATTGGTTGTTGCAGAATGCCGTCTTCGAACGTCACGTTCCATATTAGCATGCCAGTAGATACCGTAAAGATGAATACGAATATGAGAAGAACGCGCGATATCAAACGAACACTGTCACCTCGTTTGCCATGCGCTCGCTTCTTCATGTTAATTTTTTGATGGGGACAGTTTAGGCAACTTGTAACGGTAGCACAGGTAGATAGTAAAACATCATAATGGGTGCTAACATAAGTATACAAAAGCCGCTATCTCCAGTTTACGTAGCTTTTTTTCTTCAAAGTATTTATATTTTGAATGGGATTGGAGAGGTCTTGCGCGTGATACCATTTGAAATCACGTTAATGGACGCAAGACTGTGTCCTATGAACGACAGAATAGTATTGTTTCTTACGAATAGGGAACTGTTTCAATAAATCAACAGGATCAACCCATTCGGCAGTTGGTGAATATGGTCCAAAAATTACAGAATAGAACAAGTAAAACGCAAAGAAGATGGGCTGGCTCTTATATCTGTGGTAGATGACAGAACTGGGGACTATTACACTTGTATGACATCAGTACAAAGAAATTTAGAAAGCCAGAATATTTCATCATCATGAGTGTTCCTGCATGTTTAACAACTTATTTGAGCGCACAGAGAAAAAGATTGTTTCAGCTACATGGTTATCTAGACACAGAGTGCTACTCAACGTGATCACAAGTGACAACCATCCTCTGTCTATTAGCTCATTTCAAAACAGCACAAGTAACTACACTGAGCAAAGAGCATTGCAAAAGTGCCAAAGTAGTTGATAGTTACATTGTCATATACTCTCAGTCAAAAAAATTGTTTACCGTACAATATTTCGCTTGAATATAATTGTAACTAACCGGCTTTCTCACTCCGGTAAACCAGCACAGTTCATCTATTTGCCTGTCTGTTGAGATGCAGACAGTCTATAACGATGACGATACACATACAACTGCTCCTGAAGTAAACCCACTCAACGAGTAAGTTTCACACAATAAACGTTAACGTTTGCAGAACGAATGGGACAAAATCAGAACAAGTTCACAAATCAAAGTTTGTACACCACTGACAAATTCTAACACCATTAGTCCGTTATCTGCACTCGTAAATATATTGAAAACCTTCGCAGGTGCTGGTTCATTTGCTCTTCCATGGGCGCTAAAACAAGCAGGCGTAGTAACAGGTATTATCGGTATTATACTTGTCGCAATCTTGTCGAACTACACCATGCAGTTACTTGTTAAATGCCGAAGATATATTCAACGAGAAGGTGAGTATCGCGACAGCGACTATTGGCAAATTCGAAAACTCAGACAACACATCGATACTACAAACCAAGGAACCGACAACGAAGAGTTTATCTATCCAAAAAGAAAAGAACCAGCACTCATCGAAGAATCAAGTTCATCAGACCCCAATGACTACATTTACGACAAGGAACGTATTTTTACCTATGTAGATTTAGGGTACGAAGCAATGGGAAATTTTGGCACATGGTTAGTCTACATTCTCATCACCACATGCAACATGGGTGTATGTACTGTTTATTTGGTTTTTATTGGCAAACTTATGAACTCTATGGTACCACAAGTCGACTTACGCTTGTGGATGCTTCTTGCTATGCCTGTCTTGATGCCATTATCATGGATTCGTACGTACAAATTCATGTCTCCTATCAGTTTCTTTGGTGTTATTTCATTATTGACTGCACTAGGTAGTGTCATTGTTTATGGGTTCATGGAGAAGGTACACGAGATGCGGTGGCCATGGCAATACGGATCCTACTCTTGGATCAATTTTGGGACATTGCCATTGTTCATTGGTATCGCGTTGTTCTTGTTTAACACTCATACTATGGTGTTACCTATTGAACAATCGATGAAGAATCGTAGATGGTATGGGTGGACTCTTACAGTAGGATTTATCTTTATTGCGTTGGTGAACATGTTTTTTGCTATTCTTTGTTTCAGTTTCTTTGGTGTTGAAGTACAAGACGATGTCACCAAGAATTTACCTGAAAATAGTGCATGGGTGTTGGTTATCAAGTCGTTACTATGTGCTGAATTGGCGTTAACTTATGGTGTTGTACTCATGCCAATTTCTGAGCTCGTAGTTGACCAAAAGATTCTTAGCAAAGTGTCACCTACAGCATGGAATGGATGGTTCTTCTCTCTTCTCGGAACTGGTGCACGATCAATACTAGTGCTTATCACACTCGTTGTAGCAGAGATTTTTGGAAGCCGTTTCGCACTAGTCATGAGTTTCATCGGTGGTGTTTCGCCCAACGCGTTGGGATTCATTTGTCCATCGTTGTTCTATTTGATTATTATGCGACGCAAATATGGATTTATTCCATTTATGATTAATTGTTTGATAATCCTTGTTGGATTTACGGCGATGTTTTGGAATTCCTACACGGTGATTCAAGAATTAGTTACACAGATACAAAATGGAACTTTTTAAATGTAACAACAATTAAAACTTAACTTATTAAGACTATCGTAGTAATCAGATCTTGTTCGCGAAGGTCTAATACGACATGGATATTTTTGTTTCCGACTCTTATTGTTATTCTATAATATACACTATTTATTACCTAACAGACTTATAATCTCTTGTTCGTTCAATCTAAGTTTGAAACCTAACGGCGCATAGTCATGAAATACATTGAATTTGTCTTTTACATTTTCATGCGTAAGAACAGTTTCTAAAACTTGTTCATGCTCATAACTAGTTGGTTGCAGTAGCGTGTCTGAAAGTGTAGGTGATCGCCTCTCTCGCGAAGTGTGAGTGATTCTCATAATTTCGTATGGAGAGCGCGGACTAGGAGTAGCAGATACATTGTCGCGCCCACCGTTCTTGAGTAAGTTTTCTATTTCACTCTCTATTTTTGATATTTGTTGTTCATCGTGCGGCATCTGCAATTTAGCTCGTTGTTCTTGCAAACTTTTTATCCTTCTGTACGGCCAACGAGCAATACCAAAAGTCCTACATAGTCTTTTCAAGTATGTCTCAGAAACTTGTAACTTCTTCGCGGCATCGTTAATACTACAGCCAAACAAACATGACAAATCTTCATACGTCAAGTTTCGAAAGTTTGTCACTTGGTAGCTCTTGCTAGGAGACTTCTTTGCCATCGTGAATAACTGTTAGTGGCTAGGAACTTTTGACGACGTTTTAAAAAGTGTTTACCTGTTTTTCTCCTTGGTACACCCAAACGGAGCAGCTGGAAGCCAAACATAAACTGTCATGATTTACAACGTACGTATTCAGACAATTTAATGGACATAATGTCATCACTGTACGAACAAAGTACTGCTGGTTCGTGGCACCCTTGACCATTGCAGGATCACTGATTGTTGTAAACACACCTCAGAAAATCAGCGTCTTTGTTCATACATGTTCAAAGTCACGTGGGAGCCGTTAACAGAGCGAGAGTTTACCAACAAGGTACAGAGTGAGCTTAATGCGCTCATAGAAAAACGGTTTAGTGAAGATAAAACGCTTCGCGACAATTTATCACACATAGTCGTACGCAGTCTCGATTTCGGTACAACCCCACCTTCAATTAGAATCGTAAACGTATGTGAAGCACCAGACGAAGAACAATTCGAAACAAGACGTAAAAAATTACTCGATGAACAAAAACTACAACGAGATTTGGAAAATACGCGAGAAACAGTCATTCTACCAGGTTTATTGGGTGCCACGAACGATTTTGGACCTTCTGCAACGTTTAAAAGACTATTACAGCATAGAGAAGATGACTCTGACTCAGATCGTTTTTCTGTAATAAGTGGTGGTTCGTTTATGGCCGCTGCGTTGCAACAACAGTTAACTGGAACACCTATTATACCTCCGTCACCACTATCGGTCACCTCATCAAAACGAAGAATAACGAGTGCACCTAAATCACCAATGAGTGAAACACCACTTGTGAGTTTGGAGAAACCACTTTTACCAACGCATATATGTAGTATTGGAACAGTATACAAAAAGAAGAAAGAATTAGACGGTCGAACAACACAAACTAAGCGAAGAGCAGAATGGTGGAAATCAAGAATAGAAAATGTACACGAAACTTCAATTACACACGCGTTGAATACAGCAGTTAATATTCCAGACAAGTATTTAAAACCACCAACAAATGCAAAGAAACCAGTTTTAGCAGATTTACCATACGTGTTAGGTGATGGCGTCATGCTTACTGTTCATATTGCATATTCTGGAAATGCTCACATACAAATCGAAACAGAAGTGTTAGTCAACTTACCAGTGCCCATGTTTATTACATTCCCAATCGATGTCACGTTAAAACACTTGCACATTGATGCAAAATTAAGTATTATTTACAGAACATCAAGTAGTGAAGTTGTAGCCTATTGTGAACCAGAAGGAGATGGTCCAGTACTTTTGAAAGATTTAGTTATGGAAATAGAGATGGGATCTCCATTATTTTATACACCAAAAGAGAATGATAAAATGTACACGGATCGAGGAAAGATTGAAACACTGATCAAAGATGCAGTACAATTTTTCGCAAAAGAACACGTTGTGTATCCAAACGTTATCAAACATACAGTAAAACTACCAGACCTTTAATGATGATCCAAATGAACAATTTGGTTGACAAGACCAGTAAACTCTCCCCAATTTTCTACTTTTTGTGTGAGTGGTTTCAAACGATCTTCTTTTCCAATAATGGGAATCATTCTCTTCAAATACTTTCTTGTATCTTTTTGTAGTCCATTAAACGCTTTTTCGTCGCAGCATTGTCCAAGTCTATGGTCATGTTGAACGACAATTTTCTCAATACAATTAGGTCTTGGTTTTTGTAACAAATCTTTTCCAAAATCATTTGCTTGAGCGACACGTTCTCCTAATGGTTCCAATCCCCACTTGTTCACTAAATATTTCAAAATGGATGTATGATCGTACACGGTGTGATCGACGCGTCTATCAACGAATGGTGATACGAGTATCGTTGGAACACGAACTCCATAACGGTCGAACGTGTATTCGTAATTAAATTCATCTGGTGGGATACACGCTGGTGGAGGAACGTGATCATAGAAACCTCCATGTTCGTCATAGGTGATAACAAATAGACATGAATTCCATAGTTCTTCGTTTCCTCTTATCGCGTTGTATATGTCAGCAATCAAAGTTTGTCCGTTCATCATGTTATGTGGTGCATGATCGTCGTTTCCATTAACTCCATATCGTGGTTCAATAAAAGCAAATTGTGGGAAGTCCTGAGCTGGTCCTCTACATGCTTCATAAAATCTGTCCATATGTCTGTATTGTGCTAGTCCTTCCAATTCCCATTGTCTTGGTAGTAACATGCTCAACGCAAAGTCATCATAGTATATTTTGTAGTTGATTTTTTTATCTTCCAAACGATCAAAAATAGATGGTTGTTTCTGGATGTATGGTTTAAATGCGACACCTTTTGAATCTGGCATGTTAACTCGTCCGCGACTTGTACCAGTCATTAAAAAGAATCTATTTGGCCACGTTTCTCCTGGAACTGATGCAAACCAACGATCGCATACAGTGAAATTTTTCGCGAGTGTATGTGTTGCTGGTAACGTACCACCTGGGAAGTAACCCATAACTTCATCGAGTCGTTCTGGATATGTTGGTACTCGATACGTTTCGTCCCACTCTTGCGTCGCGGTGACAAAACCAGAATTATCGTGTGCGATTTGTTTCAACACAAACGCGTGAGAGTGTGCGACATCTTCTTTGTTGAATGCATAGTTGAGTGGTTTTTGGAAATGACGAACACCACTGCTATCTAAACAATAGTGAGTATCAGAAGCGCCATCTAGACCCAAATCAGTTAGCGCTCCTAACATTTGATCAAATGATCTGTTTTCTAGGCACAAAACGATGACGTGCTTGATGGGATCATGAGCATGTGTGACTGTGTTTGAACGCTTCTGTGGTTGTGGACTCTTTGGTGCTGATTTCAAAATCTCTTCATCCAGGAAATCTTCAGATGTCTTTAAAATCAAGTTAATAGTTCCTCCTCTGCACGCGATGAGCGGTATTGCAACATTGAGTACGTCATGGTTGTGTAAATCTTTGAGTACGTAGGTTGCTTTTCCAATATCTTTATCTTTGAGAATCTTGTTCTTATCTCGAACTATAATGTCAAGAACAGCGATTTCATGGTTCTTAATTTTGAAATCAAAATCTTGTTTCCAAACAGGGTTCAAAGTATTTGGGACGTGTTTAGTTTTTTGTTCTTGTCCCTCTACTTTCAAGATAACGTATGGGTCACTGAACCCGTCTTTATCTGCAGCGTCTAGCCCAACTCCATTAACGACGGTTACTGTAAGTAGACCAGCAGTCTTAGACTTGGAAACCACAGACATCTTTGGCTAAACGTTTGTTTTTGCTTGTCGCCCATCAACGTGTCCTTACAACGAATGAACAAACTAGCGAAGACGTAGAGTCTTTTCCACATGTAATCCATTTTGTATTCGCAACAGATGATACTGTACAACATCACACAGCGTACACCCTCGAACAACAACTAAAAACTCGTTACGAAAAACCAAAATGGAGCGGCAACGTACTTTTAGCCTGCCACGATACCACTACAGAATTCATTATATACAACGCATACAAAAACAAAAAAGTAACAAGTTAAAAATTACCATTCAAATCATTTACGGCAGAACCGTTTCACGATAATCTAATACTTGCCTTCGATGATAGGAGTATAATTCACGTATGCGACCTTTGGAAACAGACACACCACAAAGTACTGGATTTACGGGGACAAATGATAATACAAAAGTGTTTACCGTTGCGGAATGGTACCGTGATAATAACTGCTGGTTTATCAGTATTTTTCTTTGAGAACTGGAAACAAATGGCAACAAAATATTATGACTCTTGTAGATCTGATAGAGCTCTCAGACGGCACAATCGCTGCTCTTGAAAGAGTGGAATCACGTGCACAAATTGTTATTTGGGACAACAAGCTCACTACGAGACACGTTGTTACACACGTTCAATCAAACAACTATATAAAGCAAATAGACCAGTACACAGTGTGTTTGTACTACGCTAATCTCACTGAATTTATTAATTTACGAGATCACTCACACAAGTATGTAGAACAGTGTCATATTGTTTGCAAACTAAAGAATGGGTATGTATATGGAGGAAAGGCGAAAAGTTGTCGCGTGTCACTGCTGATGACAAGGTTTTTGATCTGCCATATGTGCAAACCAGTTTCTGAAAGTATGGGGTACAAGAAGTAAAGGATGGAGTGGTGGCGTATCAGTGCAGTGAAGGTTTAGTTTTGTATAATGTTTTGACGAGAGAAGTAATACTACAGCGTCCGCTGCAAGATAATCCAAGAGATCCTCATGTGGTTTTTATAAACTGTTCTTACAACATAAACAATGAGCAAACCGGCCAAGAAGCAACATACAGCATCGCTGTCGGGTGTTGTTTCGTTTTCATTCGCAACAGAGGACGTGATAAAGCACTATACAAAGTTCATACTGGAACAGAAACTAAAACAATGGTACAAAAAAGAAGGGTGGAGTGGAAATGTTCTCTTGGCTAGACACTCTCACGCTACCGAACTAATTATTTTTAACGTTTACCAAAACGGAAAAGCAATTATGAAGCTCCCGTTTCTCTCATACGATTTAAGCCCGTTTAACAATCAAGTGTCTGCCATTCATGAGAATCAAGACATCTACTTGTGCGATGTAAGCCAACAGTCATGCAAAAAAGTGTATGAAGGTAGCGATTTACGTGAGTGCTTGCGATTGCACAATGGAAATATTCTACTACGGCAGAGCGCACACTTGATACTTCTAGATAAAAACTGGAAAGGTATCAGGATAAAGAGATACACAACAGTTGTTGATGTCATACAACTCAGTGATGGTACTATCGCAGCACTTGAAGCCTCAGGAACGATGATGTATTCTGTGAGTATTTGGGATTGTACTCTCAAGACACTATTAATGAAAATTCCAACAGAAATCAGTTACAACATTAAGCAAGTCGGGCCAAGCACGATCTGTACATACTCTGGCAAAAGTACAGATTTCATTAATCTACAAAATCGAACTCATAAATTGTATGATTCGGCACATAGCGTGTACCAACTCAAGGATGGATCTGTGTTTGCAAGCAACTCAAACATCGACACTCGTATCTATAAAAGTGATAGTAATTACGTGATCCCGTTCCGTCAAGATGCATTTAAAAAGCATAGTGTACAGGAAGTCAAGGATGGAGTTATCATGTACCACAGCGATGGTATAGTACTGTATGATGTTATGAAAAAATCACTTGTATTGAAACGCCAATTACAAGACGAACCAAGAGAGATTTTGCAATGGATTCTATAAAGTAAAACTTGAGAGGTAACAGTGATCTGCTTTAATTGTAGGTCCATAAGTGTTGTGGAATAGAATCCCTGTAGATTCTTCGAGTTGCTGCCAACTGGATTGTGTCGAACGTCAACAGTGCAAGAAGTTACACTCTCACTTTCATGAAACTCATTGCGATACTCGTCTCTATTGTGGTGTACGCGTTTGCAAAAATACCACTTGGTCAAAATATCGCTTTCAAAGAGTACACAAAGTATGATCCTCACGCCACACCATCCAATGGTCAATTAGATTTAGCGGCAGTAGAAGCATTCCTCACCAAAGCACAAGAGTGTCGCAATCTACCTGGTTTGGGTGTTGGAATTATAAGCAACGGATCTATCGTCTACACAAAAGGTTTTGGAAAGAGAAATGTTGAGAACAATCTACCTGTAACGGAGGATACTCTATTTAATATTGGTTCAACTACAAAAGCAATGACCAACGCACTGGGATTATTACTACTACAAAATGGAGACAAACATGTATTTAATAGACCTATAAGAGATATACTACCAGAATTCCAAACGATGGATAGTTTCGCACAATCACGAGCAGTATTAGTGGATCTATTAACGCATCGAACA
>JAESGV010000549.1_pt1 | contig 16616 bp, 14 predicted proteins | sample 9269781 | NCBI WGS metagenome assembly JAESGV01 (sample SAMN15741586, study PRJNA653496) | algae metagenome | isolation source: Tildeniella torsiva UHER 1998/13D and co-occurring heterotrophs from... | place: Slovakia: Slovak Paradise National Park, Hrabusice, Kosice Region | collected 2000-01-01 | reverse complement strand
TGTTTCGGTATGTGATTTACGCGGAAAACTAACAAGTTTTAGAAAACGTGAATGTTTTGATTTATGTTGTGGCTATTAGTGAGTTTGACCAAGTATGCTACGAAGATGACGTCACGAATAGAATGGAAGAATCGTTAAAACTATTTGCTACCACAGTTAACGGTCACTTGTTCGATAATACACAAATAGTCTTGTTCTTTAACAAGGTAGACTTGTTCAAGTAAGTTTTCAAAATTTTGAAATATTAACCACAAAGAGAAAAGATTCAACGAAAAAATATCACGATAGCGTTCCCAGAATATACAGGTGGTCAAAACTTTGAGAAAGCATGTGAGTATATTAAGGCTAAATATTTGGAAACTACATCAAAGCAGATACCTGTAGTGTACACATGTGCTACAGATAATGAAGAATTAGCAAGTGCGTTCGAGGTGGTTAAGAAATCCATCATCCAATAAACATTATTTTTTTGTAAATTGTGACATGATCTTGACATGTGACATGGGTAATCTGAAATCAACCAAACACGTTTGTTTGACTGCCAAAACGAAACTAAAGCAAAGCGTACAGACCAAGAGATATGGGAAACTGTTTCGGTGCACCAGACGATGTCGAGAAGGAGAATGGTGGCAACATGTCACCCGGCAGAAAGAAAATAATTTTACTGGGTAATGCAGTTGCACAATCGCTTATTTCTTTTTCAGGAGCAGGAGATACTGGTAAAAGTACAATCTTTCGTCAAATGAAGTTCAAACACGAAGGTTTGTCACAATTCGAACAAACAAAAGCAACAGAGATAATACACACCAATATTCTCCGTGGTATGTGTGCCATAGTACGCGCAACTACAAATCTAGATATCAACATTGAGGAAGAAAACAGAGAACGCGCAGAGCCATTCGTATCTATGAACGACAACGATATTAAGAGGAACTGGAATCCAAAAATCATAGACGATATGATACACTTGTGGAGCGACCCAGGTATAAAAGAATGCATCGAGCGCCGTGGAGAATACCAACTCGACGAATGTGTGACATACTACTTCTCGCGTATAGATGAAATACGCAAGAGCGATTACATACCAACAAAAGAAGATATGGTCAAGTCAAGAACGAAAACAACAGGAATAGTTGAATGCGATTTTTTACTAGGTGATAAAAAAGTACGCCTGGTTGATGTTGGCGGGCAGAGAAATGAGCGCAAAAAGTGGGTTCATTGCTTCACAAATGTTTCAATGTTAGTTTATGTTGTGGCCATTTCCGAATTTGACCAGCTTTGTTACGAAGATGATCGCACGAATCGAAGCATGGAGTCACTAGCGTTATTCAAAGACACTGTGAATAATCCATTCTTTAAAGAGATTCCAGTTGTGTTACTGTTCAACAAGAACGACATATTCGAGGAAAAGTTGAAGAACAAGTCGATTGATGGAACATTCCCTGAATACAATGGTGGGAAAGAAATGGAAGCTGCGGCAGAGTACATTAAAGCTAGATTTTTGGCGGAGACAGAAAAACCAATAACGGTATTGCATACAGTTGCGACTGATTTGGATGCATTAGAGAAAGCTTTTGCTGAGATTCAAAATATTGTATAAAAGAGATTTTTCAATGAGTTACATTTGAATCTTTTAGATTGCTTTTACTAACGTACCAGTAGCGCAGCAAATGTTTCCTACTTTACAGAAATTGTCGCATGCCTTGTTTTGAACTCTCCTCGACATGCTTTTTCGTGATAATGCTCCACGGGCTAGGATCTTTCGAGATAACACAACTGCATCGTTTCCGCCAAAATCAACTGTACTGGAGAGTCTATGCACCTTTCCATCTGCACAACAAACGGTACCTGGTCGACAATAAGGATCGCAACCAGGCACTTGCGTTACAGGCTTCTTAATTGCGGTAGCAACGTACGCGATACATGCTAGAACGAGAAGAGCTAGAATGACTTTTGTTTGCATTTTTCGATTTGGGCATCTAAAGTTCTTAAAATAAGTCATTTACAATGAACAAACAGGCTTCATGGGATGAATTATTCGTAGCAAGAAGCACATTCTAAGCGACTATAACATGGTGCTACAAAGATCGAGATGCAGTGTAGCTGAATTGGAGATGAATTCGCACGAGTTAGTAAAGCAAAGTCATTAGCCCATCACAAACTGTGAAAAACAGCTGTGAACAAGATGAACATGTTTGTGGCTAGAAATCAAGATGACAAGCTGTCGCCCAAAAAAGCATAAACAAGTAACCAAAGCTCATCATGCAGGCACTACTCATCTTTCTTATCTTCGTGTGCGCCGGCCACGTGGTTGCGAAAAATGAATGCCAGAATTGCCTGGGACAGAGCACACTTGGACTAGTTTGCGACAGATTCCAGTGCAAACATTTGGCTTCAAATACTGACTTGTGCTCTATCAGTCCTTATATCTATACGTTTTGTGTAGAAAGCACGTGCGGTGAGGAGTTTTTATGTAGTGGTATGCTTTATAATTTAATCCCGTAACTTATATTAGATGGAAGCCAACGAATTAAACGGTACACAACTCCAGACGGAATCGCACCTGAGGTATTGACAACAATAACTAAATGGGCTTTTATGCTTGCAGTTATCGGATTTGTTTCGACATTTTACATGCGTGACAAACCACCTCAGCGCACACGAAATGTTTACCTGACGTGCGCAATGATAGTGAGTCAACTGGCTCACATCCGGTACTCGTTGGATTCGTCCATTCATGTACCATGCATACTAAAGCTAGCTGTGAGCACTTTACTTACCACTGAGAAGCTAGTTATGCTTGTGCAGCTATATTTGTACAAACTAAAAGCTCAGAGAAACAAGAAGCTAGGTGTTTGCGCTAGCTCAGTAATGGCTAACAAAGATATTGATGTCAAGTCGGCGAGACCATTCTATCATTTCCTGGATACACTATCTGGTGCTATTGTAGCTTTCCTGCTGTATTTTTTATTACACCTCATCAGTTTTGCTTTGTTCAGCGAAGCAAGCATTTCTGATCTAGACGTATGCAACACCAAAGGGTATCAGTTCCCAGGAGCTGGTAGAGCTGCGTATGGTGTTGGAGTACCTCTGCTTTTGTCAGCGATCGTGTTTGGGTTTATGAACCCTGCAGCGTTGATGGTATTCAACTTTCAACTAATATTTTGGTTAATGTTGACAACTACGCTTGTTGTTGCAATATTATGGGTAACAACAATAGCTGTTCTTACTCTCCTAAATAATCGCAATAGTTGGCTTGGCGTTAATTTTTCCTATGTTTCATTCGTTTTGTTCATAGGTGCAGCTATATTTGTGGACTGCATCGTTCCTATCATTTACTATCATCTTTTCTACAAGCAAAGAAGTAAAGTATCAGACGACATAAGAGCAAAGTTCATGGTAGCAGAACAGCAACCATTCTCTATGGACAAGCTCACAGATTTTGCAAGTAACGAGCTTGAGACAGAATCTGTATTGCTATATCAGTTGATCAGAGCGATCAAGTCACAAAGGTCTAATATTCTAAACAGCGATTTTGACGCTTCCGAGCGATTAGCTAAATTTATAGTTGACAACTATATCAAAGGAGGATGGAAAACTCTAGAGTGGTATGATTTAAGTAATATTACCAAAGGTATTGCTTCTCCTCTGGACCTGCTCGAAAAAGAGACAATTATAGATGCACTTGAAATTGGAGTCAGGGAAAGGATCATTCTACCAATGTTCGCTCGAATGGAGAGAAAATAAATTGTTTTTGTTTTAGGATCAAAATAATGGTTATGAATGATGATAGTAGATTAAGAATCGCTTACAACTATGTCACAAACAGCTCTGCTTCGCAACGTTGCTGTTGTGGAGCATCTTTCGAGTACAGTAATATCAAAGTTGAAACCACTTTCGGCGCAGTTTGCAGAAGAGTCATTGGTTACGGTGACATACAACAGCGTTATTTTACATAATCGAAATGAGGAAGTATATTACATAAATGTACTAGATACTACTACTGATTATTCGCTAAAAATTGTGGACAGTGTTATTCTCGTTTTAGACTGTACCCGTGAGCCACCTATGACAATCAGAAAATCTATGCAAAAGATTGATAACGAACTTATCGATTCCGTGCTCGTTATAGACAACATAGACGAAATACTGCACTATTCTGCAGATAGATTCTACAATCAGCTCAACAGTATTTTGGAACGCACGATGCAGTCGTACATTGCGCGAGAATTGACAATTTCGCCTAGTGACGGTTCAGTTTGTTTTGGATCGTCCAAACACGGTTGGGCGTTCACTGTTCCACAAGTTGCCAAATTGTTAACAAACAAGTACAACACAGAAGAGAAAGAGTTATGCGAACGACTGTGGGGAGAAAATTACTACAATAGTGACACAAACAATTGGTCAAAAACAAGAGAATGTAACACAAAAAGAGGATTCGATATCGTATACAATTTGTTACGCAGTATATTAGAAGATGAGCAGATCGCAAAACAATTTGGTGTATCAATTACCGAAGAAGAGCAACAAAAATCTCCACTAGAACGATTCCACATTGTTATGAAAAATCTATTCCCAATAGAACAAACCATACTCGATACAATTGTACAACACGTACCATCTCCAATAGAATCACAAAAACGGTACAAAAAATTATACGCTGGTCCAGACGACAATTTTGCACACGCGATACAAAATTGTGATCCAGCAGGTCCTGTCATGTTTTGCGTCGCCAAACATACCAACCATGAAGATAAACATGTATTTTTTGGTCGGTTGTTTTCAGGTTCGCTACATGCTGAAAATATACATTTGGTAACACATGAAAACAAATTTAAAAAACTAGTTTCGCCCAAGTTTATGATACCAAGTGGGAAACAGTGGCAAGAGGTGGATTCTCCTGTTCCTGGACAATTTTTGTGCATTGTAGCTACTACTGATGTGCCCATAGAAATCAGTGATCCTATTACGATAACAGACGCAGGTAGTGGACTATTTCATGGTTTTAGACCTTTTAAACGACATTGCGTTGTGAGCGTTACAATGTTTCCTCTAGATACTAGCAGTGGTAATCTTCAAAGATTAGAACAAAAAGCAAGGAACATATGTTACGGTACGCAAGTGCAGTTTGTCACCAATGGAGGGTATTTCTTTCACGCTGAAACTCATGAAGAACTGCATCATTTCATGCTCGAGTACTTGCAAGTTGTTGATGATAGTGTATACTTTTCAGAAATTACGATCAAGTATCGCGAAACCGTTCTAGGACCACAGAAGGATGTCGCACTTACCAAATCGCCAAATCGACACAATCGATTGTACATGGTGTGCGAACCACTTTCTCCTGACGTAATTGAATCTATTGCTAATAAAGAGGACTTGTCAGCAAAGTGGAAACAAGAACGAAAGCGATTGTGGAAGTATGATGAAGAGAATTGTAACGTAATTGTCTATTCGGAGATAGCGTGCTGTAACGTCATTAATGAAATTAAAGATTCTGTGTGTAGTGCGTTTCGGTGGTCAACAAAGGAAGGTGTACTTATGGAAGAACCTATGTTTGGCATTCAATTTACTATTGTTGATTTTTCAGCCAATAGTGATGCGATACATAGAGGTGGAGGGCAGATCATACCAACGGCAAGAAGAAACATGTTTGCTTGTGAACTCATGGCAGAACCTAGAATAATGCAACCAATAATGCATTATACTGCTCTGCTACAAGAACACTGCATTGGTGAGTTGATGGGTTTAATAAGTAGTAACAATGGTGTGTTATTGGAAAGCACACCGTCGCGAATACAAGAATATACAGTTGTGGTGCGATTCTATTTGTCTGCGTTGCATCATGGACGCTTAGAGAAGTTCAATACTCTTTATGGTGGATCCATCGACTTTTCTGCATCGTTTGATCACTGGCAAGTTATGGATGGATCACCGTTCTCAGATCAAAAGATAATCGATATTATCACTCAAGTAAGAACAGAGAAAGGTATGCGGCCAGAGATACAACCGTTGACAACGTATTTAGATAGGTTATAAAAAAATTTATGAAACTTGCTATTATTCTTGTAAAGATGGCACAAACTTCAGAGATACGTAACATCGCTGTTGTGGAGTTTGACAATGCAGTTTCTGAAGCACTAAAAATCGAGGCTGGTGTCACGTGCAGCCAGGAAGAGAGACCAGGACCCGTACTCAACACTGTGCTACACCATTCGACAAATAGTCACAAATATCACATAAACCTACTCGAATCAGCTACAGATAAATTTATAAATATAGTAGATGGAGTTGTTATAATCTTGGACTGCACACGCCAACTGAAACCACAAACTACGAAGCAAATAGAAAATATCGACAAGGAACAAATCGAATCGGTGCTCATGTTAGATAACATAGACGAAATACTTCACTATACACCGCAAACCTTTTACGCGATGCTCAAACACTTTTTAGACGCGTTGCAAACTCAATGTTACACCAATCGAACTTTGATACCAAACAACGGTACTATATGTTTTGGATCCTCCAAACACAAATGGGCGTTCACTATCCCACAAATTGCAAAACTCTACTCGAAAAAATTCCTAATCGAGGAAACCAAACTATGTTCATACTTTTGGGGAGACCACTACTACAACAGTGATAAAAAAGTGTGGACAACTACAAACACCGGAACAGATACTATGAAACACGGGTTTGAATTTGTGTACGATATGATACAAGGTATCTTGAACGCTGCAAAAGTAGGAGGATCCAAAATAGATTCCGTTTTACAAACGCTTGATGTTCGGTTGCCGCATAAGAAGCACAGTGAGTTGTTCCATGCGATCATGAGTGCAGCTTTTCCTCTCGAACAAACAATATTAGATATGATATGTGTTCATCTTCCATCACCAATTATTTCACAACGTAAAAGATGCCTGAAACTCTATAGTGGGCCAAGTACTGATATCTTTGCAAAAGGTATACAAAACTGCGATCCAAGTGGTCCAGTAATGTTCCATGTTGCGAACAAAAGAGATACAAAAACGACTAGAGTGTACTTTGGAAGATTGTTCTCAGGAATACCAACAAACGAAGGAATGATTATTGTTAAACCATCGACGAATCAAATACCAATTGGAAACGCACAATTTTATATACCAAACGGTAAACACTGGGAGTCGATCAAGGTGCCAACACCTGGACAAGTTTTGTGTATTGTTAGTGGTATGAACAAGGATACTGACAACGATATGGGTACAATCACAAATAGTGACAAATGTGGTGCGTTCAGAGGTTATGCGCACACACGTCCATTTTATGTCATGTTGGAGACGACTCAACAGGCATTGAATTCGTATAGTACTCTAGTGCAGCATGTACGACATGTTTTAAATACAAGAGTAGTAGTAGGATCCCATAACGATGGGCTATCATTAGAAAGCGATTCTTGTCTTGCACTACAAAAAGCGCTAATCGAGTTGAAAAGGGTTGCAGGTGACACATTTATAGAAACACCTATTTTAGTGCAGTATCGTGAAACCGTTACTACAGCTCAAACTACTGTAGCAATGTCAAAATCACCAAACAAACACAATCGATACTACATGACTTGTCAACCACTTGATGATGAACAGTCAACTACACCATGGTTACAAACCAGTGATGTTAAGATGATCGACTGTACAAAAGACAAGACACTCCTTGATGAAATTAAAGATTATACGCAATCAGCGCTAAACTGGTTCTCACGTGAAGGTGTACTAGTTGGAGAGCCTGTAATAGGTGTACAGTTCAACTTGATTGATGTGATTAGAGCGGAAGGATCTATGGGACAGTTCTTAAGAGGAGGTGGACAGTTTTTACCTCCAGCAAGAAGGTGCATGTATGCGTGTCAACTGTTAGCCGAACCACGTTTAATGCAAGCGATAATGAATACTACCACGGTCCTAGCAGAACACTTACTTGGTGAATATTATGTAATCTTGAACAAGTGTAATGGAGTGATAACTAGTTGTGATGTTTCGACGCTAGAACAAAATGTAATAATTGTGCAGAGCACTGTTCCAGCGACTAACTGCTGCAAGTTTGAGCAGAGCGTTGCCAAAATTGGTGAGTGCTATAACTTGTTTAGCCACTGGGAGATTATACCTGGATTACCACTTCATGATGCCAATGTCATGCAGTTAGTCAAGAGCATTCGGATAAGCAAGGGTTTAGTTGAACAAATACCATCACTAGATCGATTTCTTGATCGATTATAAACTCAAACAGTCCATGTCTTTACACTACTTTCATCAGGTAAATGTTTCGCTCTAAAATCACTCAAACTTTTAAACAGTGTTCCCTCTCGCGCTTTCTCCTTGTAATCATTCTTGTATATTTCGCACACTTTCATGAAACCCTTGTACAAACCTTGTTCTCTTGTTTTCATTGCAGCTTTAAAGACAGTTACACCTAGTTTCACTTTAATATCGGCATAGACACAATGAACATAGCGACACATAGTATCAGAGATCTTATACACGGTGTAACCTTGTAAGTAGTCTATTGTTACCATCTTTTGTCGCTCCTTCTTGTTAAAATCTTGATTATATACACAACTGTATCCATCTCGATACACTTTCTGTTCTTGAATAATGGCATGCCAATACGACCTTCCCAGTAAGAGTATAGTGTAGAGGACGGAGTTCCACTGTCATCTGTGTTGAGTACTGAGTGCTAGTGTCGTTTGCCGATACAAACTCAACACCATACCACTCTGTCTGATTTGCATCAAACTCTTTTGCAGAGTCTATTCTCGTTAGAGCGTAGATTACTTGTTCAGCAGGGTACGGAAGTACACCAGTAAATTTAAATGCAAACCATCTATAGAATCCGCGACATGATAACTCGACTTTGAAATGTACGAGTATGTATCACGCTCTTTGGTGTCTTTTTTCTTGGTTCTTCTAAGTGGTGACCAATCTGTAGAATCTTCGTTCATGCGTAGTACAAAGCATATGTCTTTGTCTGTGATATTCGTTGCTTCAAAGTCACTAGTGCGGAAAACTAGTTCTTGCTTTCCGTTTAATGAAGCGTCCATGGCGATAAGTCGCAGATAATCTTCGCCTGTTGTTTTTATAAACTCTAGAAAATCTTCACTACGTATGTATCGTGGGAAAGCATCCTCTTTGAGCTCTCTTGCAACGATATGAGCGACGGGAGCAAATACATTTTGTGACACTAGTAATTCTCGACTATTGGAAAGTTGATCTGTTTCTAGTATAACTGATTCCACTTTCTCACGTGCGTGGTTATCAATATTTAACTCGTGCGTACTTTTCAATCGAATAAAGTCTCGATAGATACTGCATACGAGTTCTGCTTTTTGTGCGTCTCTCATCTGTGGCGACTGCAATTCTTTCACTTGGCAAAGAAACAGATATCCCTCCAAATTGAGTGAACGTTTCAAGTATTTAACAAAATGTTCGTGTGCATCAGGTTCATTCATCACTAGTTCGAGTTGAACTTGGTAGTTTTCGATGCTCAGTGGTCGTCGCATTGGTTCGTCTTCGTTTTTACTCGCAAACATGAGCATCATAGTTCTTCCACCTTAGTTTAGTGGAAAACGTTTCCCCTTTGCTCTTAAATGAATATGGTGCATTGTCGTTCAAAAAATTAATTTACTGCAGCTTTTATGTCTTCTAGAAATTTGATAATTCTATCCCTATTTACATTTTGGTCTCCACTGCCATATTTTGCCTTTGCGTAAATCGCAAAAGTTGATCTTCCATCTGTGAGATCAACGTACTGGACTGTAATGTAATCTGGAAACCCCATTCTTGTTCTTTGGCAGTACGAGTATTTCAACTTTTCATCATCACTATCCAATAGAACAGTCTTGCTTAATGAGAGTAACAATTTGTTTCCTATTTGATGTAACTCTTTCGCTGACATGTTAAATATTGGCGCATTTTTATCGTTTGCTTTTTCTTGGAATGTAGGAGATATGTGAAACGATTTTTGCACAATTTCATTGTTCTTGTATTGTTCTAGTGGAATGACAAGGTACCAGTTGGACGTAATATGTCCCTTGTGCGTACCGAAATCGATGTTGCGAATGGAGCTGTCAAACCAGTAAAACAACATGGTGCTTCGTTGCGTTAAAAGATTGAAACACTAAATTGTACTAATAATGTCAAACAAGTACAGTTTAGGGCATGTTTTCTTGACGCCTGACGAGCCTATATTACAATTCAAACATTGTAAGCGAGCTGGAATGGGCAATACACAAACAATCACAGATGCAGGTGTTACAGTTGCTGTAGCATTAAGGAAAAACAAATTTGTAACGTTGGATGCGAACATGGACAGAACGTCTAGCGAGTACAAACTCCCAATGAAAAGCGTTAGCTATATCGTGCCTGTGACGCCATATCGCATAGTATTCGTAGGAACAACAGAATCTGGCAAACATTTGATTTACACATTCAACAAAAATACTCTTTTTCACGTTGATGCACAAGTGGAAGATATAATAACCATTGAACCTGTAAATAATGAAACAATAATTGTTTTCAACAAGACATCGATAAACATAATCAACGTACTCAACAGCATACCAGTTATGAATATTCCACATTCAAACTACTGCTCCGCGCTCTCCCTTCGAAATGGAAAATACGCCACTCATTGCCTTTCACGAAATGAGTTTGACGTTTGGAACATTGGAAGCAACATCACACGATCCCATTTCGACGAACATTGTCCAGAAAACGCGATCATGATTCACTTGTTCGACACCATGATTTGTACTACGATATACCATGAAAACAACACGTTAGCGTTAATTGATCTGAGTTCGACGTATTTAAAATTGATTCCATGTCGAAACGACATCACAGGAATTAGTATTTTAGGTCACTACGTCATTGCATCAGTGAGTACAACGTTTCCATGTGTTGTACATGTTATTGATGTTTGGAACTTGAGTAATCGTCCTCTAGTGATGAACATGGAAGGTGTATTCACGATCGAAAATATTTCTGGTACAAGTGTCTTATTTTGTTTGCACAAGAATGAACTAGTTTGTAAATCGGTGATCAGTGGTAAAGTTGTCAAGAAAATTCCATTTCATGACAAGATACTTAGAGTTACATGGATTAATGAGTGTAGAACGTATATTACAGGTCATAAAAAGTGTTACATGTTGAGTTCCGATTTGGAAATTAGAGAAGCACCGTTTCTGTATGCTGTAGTTCCCCTAACGCATAGAACAATAGAACCAAAGAAATCAAAGCCTACTGGAATACGCTATACTAAGAGTTTTTATGATTTGGATTTCAGCCAGTGAATTTGAAGCAATTATCATGTTTTATAAAAATTATAAATTGGGCTAAATTGTTAGTAAATAAAATTAAAGAATTACGGTATCCTTGATAAGGTACACCAACTTTTCTCCTGATACTTTTCCATTCTTCATTCTTTCTATTCCTTGTTCGACACCAAGTAATCCATTAGGTACAATAGTAACTTTGTTCGCTTTGATCTTGCCATCTTTTAACAAGTCCTCCAACTTGGCAAAGAAACGTTTTCCAACTGCATACGCCTTAGTAGAAGGCTATATATGTTATTTGACTAGCAGTAAACTTACGTTGAACATTTCCAAGCAAGAGAAAGGTAGCACTTTCACGCTGTCTGGTACAACATTCTTCTCATTAAATCCAGCATTCACAGTAACGATCGATCCACCTTGTTCACTCATCGCTTTACCTATCTTGGCAGTTATTCCCTCAGAGCTCACTGCTTCGTACGCGTAGCGTAACGCACCACCTGTAACTTCTCGAATTTTGTTACTAATCTCGCTATCGTTATAATCTAACACGATCTCTGCGCCATACGACTTGACGTACTCAAAACTATGTGGTGAGGCAGTTGCGACAACTTTGAATCCTAAGAGTTTTGCTAGTTGTATCGCAGAAACGCCACAACTTGATGCGCCACCCCATACCAAGAACCATTCGTTATTGTGTGTTGTTTCGTCATAGTTTTCTGGTAGTTCTGCAAATGCGTGGAATCCAACTGCTGCGGTGAGCATTGTTGATGGAATTGTGGCTGCTTGTTCAAAAGAAATACTTTCTGGTAGTTTTGTAGTGAATGCAGCGGTGTGAATTGAGTGTGTTTGGAATGCGCCGTCAATTGGTTTTTCGCGTTCAAAATACTCTGTCATTCCGAGTACACGATCCCCTACTTTTAAATTGGTAACATCTGGTCCTATTTCTTTGACTATACCAGCGACGTCAAATCCTAAAATGTATGGGTACGAGTTGATATATGCACCAGTTGCTATTACGTTAAAAATCAGTTTAAAAGTTTACTTTTTTGATATACGTCAAGTGGATTCTGTGCTACAGCGATGTGCTCGATGAGAACTTGGCCATTTGATGGTGATTGTTTCGTAACAGATTCTAATTTGAGTTCACTGTTAACACTTGTGAGGAGTAGTGCTTTTGACATCGTTTTTGTTAGTGTAAATTCTTGCGATTCGACGCCCCTTAAAAACTTGTTTATGTCGGATTTTCGGACCCGCAAGTTCATGTATTTTGTTTTTGCGACGTTTGTAAAATAATTTTTATGAATCTTATGAATGCACAGCAGAAAAGTTTGAAAATAAAACTGATTCATTAAAACCACAATCCTAGCCAATGAAGCATTCCTCGTTTCACTTTCGAAGGACTTTTCTCTGATCCCTCTCCTACATCATGCATGATCTCTCGCAACTCTTTCTGCGCAACTTCTGCATTTGGTGTCAACACACGTTCCTTGAAACAATCCAATCTTAGTTCAGCCACTGTTGTATTTGAGAACGTGATACTATTAAAATTGACTATTGTCGTGAAGGCTTCTCTTTTGATCGCTATGAGATCAGTCACTTGCGTTTCAAACGAAAAGTCAAACTTTTCGGCTGCTTGTACTGAATCTTCGAAAACATCTTGCAAAAATGGATGTTGTAGCGCTTCCACGGCTGTTATCCGTTTTTCAGGATCAAATTGGAGTAATTTCGACAACAAGTCGACAGCAAGTGGGTTTTTACCTTGGAAAACACGTTCAAAAGAACGTGTACATGGTTTCATTCTCTTTATGACTTGTAGTGCGGAACACTCATCAGAAAGAGTTGGATTTCCTAATAATGATACAATTTGTTCTAATTGTGCGACTGGACTTGCTCCATCAAATAGTTTTCTATTTAGGAACAATTCTGCCATGATACAACCTACTGCCCACATATCTATGGATTTTGTGAGGGCTCTATAATTTAAAATTTGTTCGGGAGCACGGTAACCCTCGGTACCTGTTGCTACATATTCTAAAAATTAATTATAAAATAGAAAAAACATACCACTTGATTGGTCACTTTCGTTTTCCGATAGTAGTCCTCTCGCAAGTCCAAAATCACAAATTTTTAATTCACAGTTACTATTCACCAAAACATTTTCTGGTTTCAAGTCTCTATGTATGATATCGGCACTGTGAATATACGCGACAGCAGAACATATTTGTGACATCAAATACTGCACATGACGATCGGAAAGTACTTGTTCACTGCAGAGTAAATTGTGCAAATCACTTTCCATTAGTTCTGTAACGAAATAAACATCTTTGAACTGTCTGTAACTTTTTGGTGGTATCAATGCCTTCAAATTGATTACATTAGGGTGGTTCAAGTGCGCTAGAATCTTCATTTCTCGGAGTACACGTTTGGGAGCGAGTGTTTGTTTCAAATGCGCTGTATCGCTCATCGATTGGTTTTGCTGACGTGCTATCATTTGTTCTGTAATACCGGTAGGAAACACTTTGGAGCATTTTTTGATGGCGACTTTTGTATTGCGTAGTGTATCTTGCGCTTCTATGACCATGCCAAATGCACCTTTGCCTATGAGTTTCTATCAAGGTTAGATTGCGTGAGTTGTACATACTGCAGAGTTGTATCTCCTTGTGACATGAAAAACTTCATTTTTCACTACCAATGGAACAAGATCGACATCTATCTCTTCTTTTTGGTCTATAAAGAGTCTTGGTGTTACTGGAGTACTAGTAGTTGTAGAGTGGTCTTGTGTGATTAACTGCTCTGGAGCTTCGGCTGTCATTTTGTTCTTTTTTTTGTTTAAAAAAAATTTGCATTCACCAAACTAGGGTTCATGATGGAACACGTGACACTTGCCAACATAATTATTTAAAGATTACGAATTGCCTAAAGTACGAGCAGTACACTACAATTACCGGAAACTGGGCCGACGATTTTAGAAATAGTTGTGAAAAATGTTTGCTCCAGAATCAAAAGAATGCACCGTTGTGTTCGAGATCAACGGAAAGTCATGGAGGGTCCACAAATGCAATACCACAAAATTATTTCGCTATATTACCGTGTAAACAGAAGATTCAAAAAAACCACAAAAGCGCGTCAGTTTATGTTTTGACTGCCATTGATACGAACGGCTACAGTATAACGGCCAGTTTTTATGCTGTATAAAGAATTCGACACCTACGCTTGTGTACGGTAAAGATCCTTAGAATAGCGGACCCATGCCAGAACTTTTCTCACTCGCGTAATCATCAAGTCAGCAGTGGTGTAGTTGAAGCAGTAATTTATTTGTAAAGTTCTTTGTTTGCTGCAAGAAAAAACACGAACTGCATGTACGACCTTCTTCTTTTTCACAAAAAGATTATTAGTGATTTTATCACAGAAAATGGACTTCTACTCATGTCGCGAGGTCTAGGAATCGAAAAAATCCTCGCATCCATTCTAACACCCTATTGTGACCCACATCAACTCGTGTTCGTATTAAATCCACGAGGAACAAATGATTCATACATAGACGAGATGTTGGTAGCGCGTGGGGTGTCGCAGGATTTATTACCGAAACGTTTGACAACTACATTCTCGCAAAGCGATCGTTCTGATATTTATTTACGCGGTGGCGTGCTATTCGTAACTAGTAGAATTTTAATTGTTGATATGCTACAAGATCGAGTTCCTATGGACTTGATATCAGGCATAATAGTCATGAACGCAGAAAGGTTCGAGATGTTACACAAAATGACTAATTGTTATAGATTAACAGAAACATGCAGCGAAGCTTTTATTTTGCGTCTATTTCGATTAAAAAATCAAAAAGGATTTGTCAAAGGGTTCTCTGAAGAACCAAATGATTTCATTCGAGGATTCTCACACGTCGAATCAACACTAAAATTATTATTTGTTGACAAGTTACTACTGTGGCCACGTTTCCACGTTGACGTAGCCAATGATCTCGATACAAAAATGCCAGATGCATTAGATGTGTACGCAGAAATGTCAGATGAACAAAAAAGGATTGAAAAAGCAATAGAATCACTTATTAGCGCTACGATAGAGGAAATCAAAAGAGGGAATCAATCGGTAAGTGGGAAATATATTTTACTTACACAATAGTTGGACATGAGCGAATTTACAGTGGAAAATAGTTATTTTAAATCGTTTGATCAAATTATAACGGCACAATTGAAACCAATATGGAATCAAATAGGTCGACGAACAAAACTATTAATCGAAGATTTGAAAACTCTTCGAAAACTATTATTGTACGTTTATTAGAAACATTCCTAACGCATTAGTTACTTGCAACGTTACGATAGTGTTACATTTTACAATTTATTACAATCGTTACGACTCGCAGAAGGACAAATCGGAATTCCAAAATCAAATTGGATGTTAACGGATCAAGCAGGTGATATTTTCGAAAATGCGAAAAATCGTGTTTACCGAGTCGAAACACGAACGATACAATCGCCGAACAAGAAACAAAAAACGCTAACGCAAATGGCAAGTGGACGTACCGATACCGTAGAAACAGTAGACGAGTTGAACATGATTTTGGAAGAAAATCCAAAATGGAAAATCCTTGATGAAATTCTTGATGAAGTGAATCATGAAATACAAACGACAAAAGATACAACTATCAATGGAAAAGTGTTAGTGATTACAGGTGATGATAAAACATCGTATCAAGTGCAAGAGTATTTACGAGTTGGTGGAAGGACAATGTTGCTCAATTTAATGCAACGATTGGTAAGTCCACAAATTCGAAGAGAAAATCAGTCGTATCAAAAATCTAGTGAAGCGACTCCTGCGCCGAAAAAGGCTGCAAAAAAGACAGTTACAAAAAAAAGAAAGTCAAAAACACCCGTTAAAAAATCTTCTAAAGAAACAGAAGTCCGGTTGCTGAATGCCGAACTAGAAAATGGAACTAAAAAGAAAAAAATGAAACAAACGTTACTTGCACCACTAACACCGGCACAAGTGATACAAACGATTGCTCCACAGTCTCAAATTACTCATTTTGAAATCTTTGATCAACCCATGGTTGATGATCAATCAGTTGGTGACAGGATGTGTCAAATTATTGTAACTACGGCAAATGATTCTGCAATGTTGTTGGAAAATCATGTACCGTCTTTTGTAGTGATATTTGATCATGATTTATCGTTTATTAGACGATTAGAAGTGCATAAGGGTTTGCACCCTGGTCGTGCGTTTAGAGTGTATATTGTCATGTATAGTAGAGAAAGTGTCGTATTTAAACAGTATTTGGCGTCACTTAGCCGAGAAC
>JAESGV010000548.1_pt1 | contig 16646 bp, 15 predicted proteins | sample 9269781 | NCBI WGS metagenome assembly JAESGV01 (sample SAMN15741586, study PRJNA653496) | algae metagenome | isolation source: Tildeniella torsiva UHER 1998/13D and co-occurring heterotrophs from... | place: Slovakia: Slovak Paradise National Park, Hrabusice, Kosice Region | collected 2000-01-01 | reverse complement strand
CTTACTGAACTACGCACGAAACACAACATTAATAGAAAAGATTTATTCATACAAACAAAGTTTACATCTCTTGGTGGCCAAGATCCAAACACAGTCCCATACGATAAAAACGCTCCACTAACCGAACAAGCGAAACAATCCATTCAAGTATCCCTGAAGAACCTAAATGTCGACTATCTCGATTCCATACTGTTACATTCTCCTGAAGATACAATGGAAAAAACCATTCAAGTATGGAAAGTATTTGAAGAATACTACAATAAGGGTATACTCAAACGAATCGGAATAAGCAACATATACGACCTAGATGAGCTGAAACAATTGTACGAAAAAGCAACGGTGAAACCATCATATGTACAGAATCGATTCTACGCGACTTCGCAGTACGATAAAGGAATAAGAGCATTCTGTAAAGAGCATGGTATACAATACCAGAGTTTCTGGACACTAACAGCGAATCCACATGCGGTAAATTCAGAATATGTTAAAAAGATAGCGAGAGAAAGATCACTAACGACTGAGCAAGTGTTTTATCGTTATGTTATGGACTTAGGAATAGTACCGTTGTGTGGTACAACAAATAGTGAACACATGAGTGAGGATCTACAAGTGCCTGATATAGATTCGCTTATTCAAGAAGAAATCGATTCAATTACCAAGATTTTAGATACAAAAAAGTAATATCTACTCAGTAAATATTGTTTTACGTGTTGTAAGGTCGTGTCACTTTTCAAACAAATGCTTAGGTTGCGAAGAACAGGTCAAGCAGAGCGCTCAGCAAGAGAAATTCTAATTGAGGAACATGACCAACCAGAAGAGAAATTTACATTCTGGCCAAGGTGGGTATACGTGTCCAACAAAGCAGCCGATGGCAGAGAGCATTTGGCACTAGGTATAAACGTTTGTTATAACTAACGACTGTAGAGAGAACAAATTTAGCGTGGACTCGTACAGGTACACTCAATTAATTCGCTCTTATCATAGTGTAGCAATTAGCTCGACGAATCTAGGGTTTGCCATTGCAAAATTTGTAAGATCCCGAAACGAAGCACTACAATACATATTAACAATAACCGGTTGCCTGTTCATAGTCGCAGGAATCGTAATGTTTTGGTATTCGTTCATCAAGACAATGACTTTGAATCGAAGATTGCGAAATGGACAAACAATATCAGATTGGTTTAATCCTACGAGGTATGTACTTTTAGACAACGACTAACTCCATAGTATTCTCTTCTACGGTATCATGGTTTCCGCTCTCTGCATGACTATCCTATTCTTGTAATGTGATAAATCTTTTTTTCAACACAAACGAATAAGTGAGCTCTAGGAAGGGTTGATGTCGCTATGGTTCCAAAAGTGTTCATGGGTAACGTTATTGATTGACAGACGTAACAACTCGTAACTCAGTTTTGATACTTCAGATGCAAACAGAACCACAGTTTTCGCAGCTTCCTACAGACGTGTTTTATATTGTTTTACAGTACTTGGACATACGTTCTATATTTTCTGCTCTACCACAAGTTTCTCGTTCTCTGTATGAAGTCACAACGTCGAAGTCATTTTTACTCCCTCTCATTAATATTTTTCGCGCACGATTTTTACGAGATTCATCAATTAACTGAAGGGGAGGCTGAATATCCAGAGAGCGAAAACGACTTGAAAGTATTAGAAGCGAGTGTTCACAAGAATGCTTTTCGAAGCTTAATGACTCACGAAGCCATCGAAAAACTCATAGCAAAGATGAATAAGAGTCTACTTGTTGCAAAAGAAGGATACAAGTTGCGCAATCAAGAAGATACTTTACCAATAGAGCCAAAAGAAGGAATAGAGTTCCCAACCATCGACTATTTGTACATTTTAAAACGTCGGTACTTGATGTATCGATACTTGAGACGAAGAACGCTACACGTAATTGGGTCGGAACCTGACTGCAGTCCAGAGTATAACTTCTCCCCAATAGACACAAACTACAACAAATACCCAACAAACCCAATATCTACTATTCGATGGTCAAGAGATTCTGGAGACTTTTTAGATTCCTTTGTATCCCATTTTGACGAGTACAAAAAATATGAAGAACTCAACATTGGAAGATGGACATCAGATTTTATGGCTAATAATCCAGCACAACCAATTATTGATTTAATAGGCGAACATTTTTACGAATTGGATCACTTGAAATCAATTTCGTTTGCTGATATGAGTTACCAAGACTGTGAAGTATCGTGGTTGCGATTGGGAAATTTTGACAAGATTTTTGAAATGTTCCCGAAACTAATGTTTTGGAAAAGTAAGGGAAGTCAGAATTTGCAAATAAGTCCTCTTCAAAGTTCACACTTGTTGAGTATTACACTAGTGGTACGTTCTTTTTCGATCTTTAACAAATAGACTGGTTCATTGCATGTTGACGTTTTCGAAAATTTACTCAAATCACAACTACCCAACTTGTACCACTTGGAGTTGTGGATAGGTACAGAAGAGTACGGAATGAACATTCCTCTACAAATGATTGAACAATTATTCTCTAGAGACGAACGTGGACACTTCCCAACACTAGAGTACCTGGGATTTAGAAACTATCAAGGGTTGAACGATATCTGTGAGCTCATTGTTAAAAGTGCAATTATTAGTCGTATTCGTATACTAGATCTTTCTTTAGGAGATTTGGAATCTGATGGCGCGCAGCATTTACTTGGTCTCAAAGATAGAAAAGATTTAATGTTGGAAGTGTTAGATATTCACTACAATGGGTTATCGAAAGATAAAGATTTGATGAACGAGTTAGCAGAGTTACCAATGATAGTGAACATGACAAACTCATTACAAGATCGATACAATGCATTGGGCGAATAAACTGTTTTATAAAACTCGTTGGTACTTTTTCTTCCTGCATGAACAGAACACAACGATACAGATGATAAGTGCGATCGTTGCGCATAAAACAGCAGTACCAACGCTTAAACCAATAATAAGAGGAATCGCATAGCTTGGCAAAGCGTTGGGACTTTGTGTAGTTTCTGGGACTGACGTGGTCACTGGAGAACCAGTCAATGCCAGCGAGAACAGTTGATCAGTTCCATTTACAGACTTGATCAACGCTACAGAACCATCTTGCTTGAAATACCACGATGAAATTGTAGTAAATTGATTCGTAACCAAATTGGTTACTAGATACCAATTCTTTGTTGCTATTTCATAAGCAAACAAGTTGATTGTAATAGGTATATAAACACTGGCATCTCTTTTTGCTAGTTCAGCGCCTTCAAACAACACTTTACCAGATGGTGCGTGATATTCAATATTACTCCATTGAATAACGTGATCATCACTTGTCTTGTTCATATGCAATACATCAATTAGTGTTTCTAGTTCCCCATTCTTATTATTTAACGTCATGAGCTTGTCTTCAGTATACTTGGGAATGTACACTGTCCACCACAATTCTTGTAGTGCACCAAACGTATACGCACCAAAACTATACGTTTTGCAAGCGTCTAGCGTATCAGGACAAATGTATGTATTTGGACCGTTCGTACTGATCAAAAATTGTTGTGTCAAGGAACCAGCTGGAACTGCTTTAATAATAATAGCATTCTGATCTAGTGTCGTTTTCGACGTTGTTCCATGAGTGATAGAATATCGAGTTAAAACTTTCTCTTCGGTGTGGTAGAAGATTCCATCGTTGACGAGAAACATTGAAGATACAAAATAGTTCCATTGTTGTAGTAGTGACTGTTCACCTGTGGATGGATCGTACTTGAACAAGTATCCGTTGGTGCCTGTTGTGTAGTTGGTGTGGAGGTAATAGAAAGCTCCTTGGTAGATGCGTACTGCTGGTTGGCGACCATTGGTGAGTAGTTCCACTTTTTCTTTTGTTTGCAAACAAATGGCGATTAATTTGTACACTGTGGCGCCGGTGTTGTATATTGTGGCGACGATGTATTCTTTACCTTGAGTGTCGAGGTAACGCATGTCGATAATTCTGAAGTCTTGGTAGTCTTTGAGTTGGTCAAACTTTTCCATTTCTTTTTTTCCATCGGTGCGATAAAATGGTACTGACGTTGCATTGTTTGCAAATAGAACGGCTACTGATGTTGCATTTATGATTCTGAACTCTTGAGGCTGGAGTTCTGCAGGAATGGCGAGTTCATTATTCCCATTTATAAGCGTGTTGTTATTTGAACGATACCAAACACTCTCGTCAATAAATGCAGTGTTACTGTTGTGGCGCACTGGTATAGTAGACACTTGAGTCAGTGTATCACAAATTACACACGAGACAAGTCCAACGACAAGCAACAGTGACGTTGAAGTTTGCATTTTTTTACACAACACTTTATTTAGTACTCGTTACAAATCAGAAGGCCGCAGCTTGATACTGTGACTCGCTCTTGCGCTTTTTGCACTTGATAATAGTTGCTATGCTAATAAGAAGTATGACTGCTACTACAATCACAACAGAAACAACAACTACAGTGATAATGATGGGAGTGTCGTACTTTTGAACACGTGGTTCATCTGGGTCAAAGTGGATGGGCTGTCTTGTAGGCTGATAAGGCGCTCCTGATAGTTGCAGCGAAAATAAATGATCACTTCCGTTAACAGATTTGATCAGCAATATTGTACCATCCTCTTTAAAGTAGAATGGGGGAGTAACGAACGTAGTAAACTGATCTTTAACCAGGTTAGTTACTTGATACAAGGTATTGGTTGTGATATCGTAACCAAATAAATTGATCGTGATTGGAACATAGGCTCCTTGTCTCTTTGCGTATTCAGAGCCAACAACTAGCACCTTACCAGTTGGTTCATGGTATTGGACTCGGTCCCATCGCAGAAAATGATCATCGTCATCTACGCTCATTTTTAGATCAATAAGCTTATTTCTGATATTGCTATAAGTTCTCACATACATTAGTGCATTACTGTCTTTTGGAACGTAAAGAATATACTCTAGTATTGGTATAGACCCTAGCGAATGTGCTTCGAAATTATACATTTCGCATCGGTACAACTCCTTGTAACATAGATAGGTGTTTTGTCCGTTTGTACTAACAAGATAATAAGATGGGTTATCAGGCATTGGAGCGGCTTGGATTGCAACAACAGTTTGATACAACGTAACCATTGATACGCGATCGTCTGTGATCGAATATCTAGAGAGGTCTGTGGCTTTAGAATGGTAAAATATACCATCGTTCACCAAGAACATTGCGTTAGAGGAATAGTTCCACTGTTGAACTTTGGTCGTGTTGTTCTCATGTGGATTGTACTTGTACAAATACCCTTTGACGCTTGTGGAGTTATCGTTGAATATGTAGTAGAAAACGCCACCTGGTTGGTAAATCTTTACCGATGGTTGTTGTACATTTGTCAACAATTCGACCATTGTCTTGTCTTGCAGACATATGGCGACTAATTTGTACTCGTTTGTACCCGAGTTGAAAATAGTTACCACTACATAGTCTCTTCCGCGAGTGTCAAGATACTTCACGTCGGTAGTTGTGTAGTCTTTGTACATGTTGAGTTGATTGAAACGTTCCATCTCTTTTTTTCCATCTGTCCAATAGAATGGCACTGATGTTGAATTGTAAGCGAACAATACCACTCTTGATGTTGCATTTACCATACTTATTTGTTGAGATTGCTGTTCAGCGGGTATGGCCAATTCATATTTTTGATTCACCAAAGTGTTGTTCGTGGAGCGATACCATACACTCTCGTCTACAAAAATAGTGTTGCTATCGTGTTGTACAGCGATTGTAGACAGTTGCGTTAGGGTATCGCAAGCGACAAACACTAGAAGGGTAAATAGTAGCCAGAGTGAAGTTTGCATATTTACAAAAGAATAGTTCAAACGGTTACCTCGGTTATTAATACCAATCATGGACGTAACAATATTTGCAGAAATATCGAGACTTTATAACACTTCTTGTTGTGGTACAGCGCTGATCTTGAACTTTCTGAAGCCAACAACAGAAACAAATAGAATAAGTACAGCTGCAGCTGCTACAACACTCGCAACAGCGCCAAGAATGATTGGTATTCTTTCTGGAACACTATCATCATGGGTTGGTTCTATATATGTTGGTCTTGGCATATACGTTGTATGGTACGGAGAACCTGACAACTTGAGCGAGAACAAGTGATCATTTCCGTTAACAGACTTGATCACTGCTACTGACCCATCTCGCTTGAAATAGAATGGTGGTGTTCTAAATATCGTCCACTGGCCATTAACCAAATTTGTAACTTGATTCCAACTCTTAGTGGCAAGATCCAAAGAGAACAAATTGATATTGTTTGGTTCATAATAGATACCTTGTTTCTGTACCAATTCTGAACCAATGAATAACACTCTTCCGGATCGAGCATGGTACTCGATACGACTCCATTGCACGAAGCCACTGTTTCTAGTTTTATTCATAGTTAACGAGTCGATGAGTACTTCTTGCTTTTCTGTCACAATGTCAAAAGACATCAACTTGTCTTGAGTGAATTTTGGAACGTACAAAATCTTGGAATGTTCTGGAATTTCGCCAAAGGCGTACGCGGCAAATGGATACGCCTTGCAGTCGAACAATCCATTTTTACAAATATAAGTGCTGTCGCCGTTAGTGCTGACCAACCATTTCTTTGTTCTTGGATCTGATACAGCTCTGACACCAATAACTGATTGGTCAAACTTTTTCCAAGATACACTTTCAAGATCGATTCTATATTGGGAAAGTTCATTTGTTCCTGTATGATAGAAAATGGCGTTGTCCACTAAGAACATAGAGGTGACGCTGTAACTCCATTGCTGTACAAGTAACTTTTGCATTGTGTTTGGATTGTATTGGAATAAATAACCATTTGTTTTGGATGTGAAGTCGGTGTAGATGTAAAAGAAAACACCAGTTGGTTGGTAAGGCTTAACTGATGGTTGTGCTGAGGTAGTTAACAGATCGACTTTTGTCTTGGTTTGCAAACACATGACTACAACTTTGTACTTGTTGGCGCGTTTGTGGAACATGGTAGCCGCAACATAGTTCTTGTTATAGGCATCGAGATTTTGCATGTCGACAATGGAGTACTCTTGGTACTCGCGCAGTTGGTCAAACTTTTCCATCTTTTTTTTTCCATCGGTCCAGTAAAATGGAATAGATGTGAGGTTGTGAGTGAACAAAATGGCGCTGGCTGTTGCATTAATAATTTTGGTATCATATTGTTGTAGTGCTGCAGGAATAGACAGCTCATTGTTTTGTTTTACCAAGGTGTTGCGAGTGGAGCGATACCATACATTATCATCCGCAAATATTGTATACCCAGCGTGGCGCATAGGTATGGTTGATACTTGCGTTAGCGTGTCACACGCCACTGTCACGAAGAGCACAACTAGAAGCCAAACTGATTGCATTTTTTACAATTCTAATTAGCAAAACACGCGCAACATGTTCAAGATCAACGCTTCAAAAATAATGCTGTAAACAATCTAATTTACCGTTGCAAACGTTGTTCTCGTGTAAATAAGTAAGCAACAAGTTCACACTAAAAGTCAACGTTGGGTACAACGTTATCTCACCATTAGTAGTTGTAATCATCTCAATTAAGTAGCGGCAATTATTTACTAGCAATCCAAAGTTATCTCTTGTATATCTTGTCTGGATCTTTTGAAGCCAACAACAGATGCAAATAATACAATCATAGCAGCCACTACAGCAACACTAGCCAACACAGTAAAGATAGGCGTTATCTCTGGAAAACTGTTGTTAGGCTTTGTTGGTGCGTACGTATTGCTTGGTTTCGGTGCACTTGTAGACATATCAAACTTGACATTGTAAGTATGCTCTTTTCCATTCTTTGACTTGATCACAATCACAGATCCATCCTCTTTGATATAGAACGGAGGCGTTCTAAAGATTGTCCATTCATCGCGAACAATATCAGTTACTTTATAGTACATTCCGCTTGAAAGGTCATACGCGTACAAGTACAAGTTCTTTGGTTCGTAGTAGATACCTTGCTTTTGGAAGTAATCAATGCCAATGAAGAGCACTCTGTTACTTGGTGCATGGTATTCCAATTGACTGTAGCGCGTCATACTTCCCGTGTCGAGTAAACCAATGAGAGTATCATGTGACTCTGTCACAGTATTAAACGTCTTTAACTGGTTGGATGTTCTTGGAATGTATACAATTAAATTGCGTTCGGGAATTACACTGAATGAGAAAGATGCAAAATTATACGTCTTGCATGAATTCAAATCCGAAATGCAAATGTATGTCTTTTCGCCATTCACACTAATTAAAAACTGTTTTGGTTGGGCAGCAGAGGGAATTGCTTTTACCGCGATAGGTGATTGTTCAATTGTCTTGGTAGTTACACGTCCATCGACGATTGAGTATCTTGAAATTTGATTTGTTCCGCTTTGGTAAAACACGGCGTCGTTCACCAAAAACATTGTCGTGATACTGTAGTTCCATTGTTTTACAATTGTTGTTTGTTCACGGAATGGATCATACTTGACTAGATACCCATTCGAAATAGCAACGAAATCGGTATACAAAAAGTAGAATACTCCTGTTTTCTGGTAGATCTTTACCGATGGTTGTCGTGAGGTAGTGAGGAGCTCTACCGCCTCTTTGGTTTGGAGGCAAATGACGAGTAATTTGTAGAGGTTTGAACGTGAGTGTAAGATTGTTGCCATGACGTAGTTCTTGCCTTGGGTGCCGAGGTGTTGCATGTCAGCAATTGAGTATGCTGCGTATTCACTGAGAAGATCAAACTTTTCCATGTGCTGTTTTCCATCAGTCCAGTAAAATGGGACAGAGGTTGCGTTATAGGTGTGAATCACGGCTGTAGATGTGGCGTTTAATATTTTGATGTCGTGTGGTCGGAGCTCCGCTGGTAGAGGATATTCTTCGTTGTCTCTAACCAGAGTATTCCTGCTGGAACGGTACCACAAAATATTATCTGCTAAAACGGTATACCCGGCATGATACATGGGTACCGTGGTCACCTGAGTAAGTTCATCAAAGCACGAAGCAAACGTAGCGACTAACGCAACTAGAAGCGACAATGACGTTGAAATTTTGCATCTTTTTACAACGTTGGCCATGCATTTGTTCATATATAACCTGACTTTATCAATAAAAGAAAAGCTCACTAGTTACGAGGTCCTACTCAGACAAAGTCTTTGTGTCGCAATTATCTCTGTCAATATGCACTACTTCAATGTTCCAATTTGTTTTTGGAACCTGCAAGTAGGTCCTTGCTGTAGTTAGCTAAGTTTGGCCTAAATAAGTCAAAAATTACAGTTGCAAACTATCTTTGCAGATCAAAAGTCCAGCAAAACAAACATGAGCAAAGAGAACCCAGAGCTCCCAAGACAATCTACACAGTACGTTGGTGCAATTTATCCACCAAATGCAGAGCCATCTGCACCAATGCAGGTTGCTCCAAACGTACCACAGTCACCACTAGTCACACAACACATGACAATCTTTGTCGTTGATACGTCTATTGTACCTGTTGGACATAGCACCGCGATAATTTGTTCACACAACAAACTACAATTACGCGCTACCAATGTAGCCAACAATCAACCAGTATACGTATGGAGTTCAGAGAAGAACGACCAACAACGATGGATTTTCACATTCGATGGCTACGTTGAATGCGCTGCAGATAGAAATCTAGTCCTCGATTGCAGTAATGGAGAACCAGGAACACCAATCATGCTTCGACATAAACGCCTATCACCCTCTATGGATCCTTATGACCCATATGTAATTTCACAAAAGTTTAGAGTCGTGAAGAACGGTAAACACGTGGTCATTGTTCCCGCTGTGAATGAAAAATGTGTATTAGACTTGTCGGGTGCCATACACGACTTTGGAAAAGGTGATGTAGTACGATTGTGTCCTATTCCAAAAGCGAATCCAGTACTCGCCACTTCCATAGAAGATGCTGAAAATTTCACTCCACAACAACGCTGGCGATTCAGCGGTAAAAAGTATGTACCTTCGTACGCTCCACTTAGAACTCCTGTTCTTATCAAACATAAATCGGCGAAACAATACATTACGACGAATGGACAAGTCAGCGAAGGTAGCGCTCCAGTAATGTTCAAACTAGGTTTTAAAAACAGAGATTGGCGCAGGTTTATCATTGACGAACATGGTTTCATCTCCCCTATCGGAAACATGAATTGCGTGTTAGCATGCGCTGGAGGTGAAGCAGGATCAAACGTAGTTCTTCAGAAACGTTCGGAAACAAATGCACTTCATCAACGATGGTTGATTGGATTGTGTCACTTGAAAAAGTATAGAGTCATCACGAGTGCGTTGAACCCAGAGTTGGTACTAGATGCAAAAGATGGTGCTCTAGTGTTAAATACAAACAACAAATCGTTAGATAAGTCTCAAAAGTGGTCTATCAAGATAAAATAAAATGTACACAAATTGACAAAATTGGTTTACGCAAAACCTGTGTAGAGTCCAACAACACCTGCAAGAAGTACACCTGTCATACCCAAATTGATGATGTGACCACTGTGCTTCTTGATGAAACTCCAACGACTGGTTTCTTCTCTATGTTCGATCGGTGATTCTTCTACCTCTTCTCCACCTTTTGAGAACATTGCTTTCATGTGTGCAACTGTTATCGTCCACTTTGCTTGTTCTTCCGAAGGTGCAGGTGACACCAAACTTACAATGATCATAATAATAGAACTTATCAACGTGAAACACGCACTAAAGTGCAAAAAGTTACTTTGCACAAAGATTGTTAGCACAGTAGCAATAAACTCTGGTGAATCTTGTATCATGTTTGGATTTGATGTAACAATAGCTTCTAAAATGAGTCTACTCATTCCAAACACAAATCCAAACAACATGACAGTCAATGCACCATATGCATTCGCTCGTTTCCACAAAATTCCGAATAAAAACACAACGGCAATCGGTGGTGCAGTATAACTCATCACTTTGTGAGTATAAATATACAATTGTTGACTCAACAACTGTACTAATGGAATCCATAACACACCAACAAGTGTAACAACAATTCCTGCAATTCTACCAACTAGCACATACTCTGTACCTTCTCCTGCTGAACTTTCAGTGCTTGATGAACTATGATCTTCATTTGATGATGTATGCTCGACGTGATCTTCCAACATGACATCACGCTCTCCTGACCGTGTACGTTTCCATGACAAATACTTGGCCTTTGCAACACGATAGATATCCATTGTAAATAATGTTGATGAACTATGGAAAACAGATGCCAATGAAGACATAAGTGCTGCTAACATGGCTGCAATCATGATACCACGTGCACCCATCGGTAAACGTCGTTGTACGAGTACAATAAACGCAGTGTTTGGATCATCACGAACTGATTGGAACATGACTCTACTGATCATACCTGGAACAACCATCATAACTAGAAATTAGCAATATTATATAGACTTACATGGTGGTAAAATTTTCAAGAAACCTGCCATGAGACAACCTCTTGTTGCACTAGGTAATCCATTTGCTGATAGTACACGTTGTACGATAACTTGATCTGTACACCAATACCAAATGCTTACAAATGGCATACCAAATACGACACCAGTCCATGGAAAGTTATGATGAGTTACAGGTTGCCATAAATGTGTCATATCTGAAGGAAGTTTCGAAGCTAGTTCTGACCACCCGCCCTAGAGTGTGAATTATCATAAAAAGAAACGTACAATGTCAACCATAGAGATGATAAATACGACGACACCTCCTACGACTAAAATAAACGTTTGTGCAACTTCGGTATAGATTACAGCGGATAATCCTCCTGACACTGTATAGATTCCAGTTGCAACGACAAGTACCGACGCACTAACCCAAATGTTCCAACCTAATAGTACACGAAACACGATAGAACCTGCAAATAACGCAACAGAGATTTTTGTTAACACGTACATGATTAGTGACATTATTCTATCTGTGTGAGTGTTGAATGATGAACATACGTGAGATACATGCGACAGTATTTGCTGAATCGCTTCTCAATAAACTCTGGTAGTGTGTAAACTGATGCTCGTAAATAGTATGGAACGAATAACCATCCTAGTAGAATAATTGCCAAAATACTAGTGTGTTAGATCAGTGGTGTTTGTTGTACCTTGTCCATTCTCCGAAAGAAACACAAATGCCGTCTTTTGCACCGGATGACGCAAGTCCAATAAAATGTTCACTTCCTACTGTGTGAGATTAACACTTGAAATTTACCAATATTAGAAGCGAAAAGACTACACCCGATTGCAAACCAGCCAACACCTTTGCCAGCCAAGAAAAACGATTTTGAAGTTGTTTGATTTTCAGGAATATTTAGATCCTCTTCTTCTAACTCTGTCGGTGGCCGTCTACTGTTACGATATTTCCGCCATTTATCGCGAGCCCATTTGTATAATCCGAAATAGAACCCTGTTGCAAATACAATAACGAAATAACCAACGATAACGCAGATATCTACCCAGTGTATCGTAGCTGCCTCATCTGGGGACGCAGTGGGTGTTGGAGTCGGGGTGAAAGTAGCTGTGGCTGTTTCACTCATTTTTTTACAACATTTAGGCTAATTCTGAAGTGGGAAAAAGAAAGGGTTGTTTTTTGAGAGCCAATCTATAATCGTTTATTCGATTCGTAATTTAGCCAACATTCGCAACCTGTAACCGCGATTGTGGAACCTTACCCTACGTTCACCCGCCGAACGTCTTGGGAGGACCGGTTAACAAAACTTGGAATGACCTAACACGCACGAAAGTACATTATAACCTTGACTTAGTGTTTCTTAGCCGCGATGACCTCTTGTTGGGTCTTCTTGGCCAAAACGATGGATTGTTGTCTGACTTGACTGTTAATAGTAGGCTTGCCAATGACTGCAGAACGCTTGTTGAATTGAAGACGTCTCTTTGCTCTGCCAGTGACTTCCTTGGATTTTTCTTGTTGTTCGACCTTTGCTGTTTGAGCCTTGACCTTACCAGCACGAGCGAGTGAACCGTGAACTTTTCCCATTGTGTTTGTGTGATGAGCTGCTTTGTACCTGAGTACTTTTTTGTTTGTTGTTGAATAGACCAGATGGGGTGTGAATTTAAAGAGTTCTTGACCGCAGTTCGAAATGCGTCTTTTAGTTGGCCGTGCTCAACTGAGATTTTACAAGCTGTGTTAGCACCAGACGAAGAAATTCTGTGCCATCTAGATAAGAAGTTAGGATGTAAGATTTGCTGATTGGTTACCACGCATAACTGACATACTTACAATCCGACTGCGAAAAATACGCAAAAATGATGCGTATAATACGCACGTTCAACACTTAAAAACGGTTGTTTTTATAGAGTTTTAAAACAAACAAAACAAATAAACATGAGGATTGGTATCATTGGTGCCGGTGACATTGGTGCAACGCTAGCTAAAAAGCTTATCGATGCCGACCATACAGTAAAGATAGCCAACTCTAGAGGACCAGAAACACTGACAGAGGTTGCTAAAAGGACTGGTGCAACAGCTGTAAACGCATTCGAGGCTGTAAAGGATGTAGACATTATAGTGGTCACAGTTACATTCAAGAACATTCCAACACTCAAGCCATTGTTCGACGACGTACCTGACAATGTGATCGTTATCGACACTAACAACTACGTTCGATTACGTGACGAAAGGATTCCTGAACTTGATAGTAATGAGCTTACAGATTCGGAATGGGTATCCAAACAATTGGGCAGACCAGTTGTTAAAGTATTCAACAACATCTTGTAGTTCAGTTTCATACACTCGGGCAAACCACAAGGAACAGAAGGCAGAGTCGCTTTACCAGTAGCTGGTGATAACGAATCCTCAAAACAACTAGTTATCGGCATCGTGAATGCAATAGGGTTCGATGGATATGATGCAGGACTCATTAAAGATTCTTGGAGATTCCAACCTGGTACTCCAGTTTACGGCACCGATCTTGGGTTGGAACAAAGTAAACAAGCATTGACAAAGGCTGACAAAACAAAATCGCGTGCAACCAACGACGAACAAGTGATGAGAATCTCCCGTCTGTATTATGATTTGGATCCAAACGATCCAAAATCTGTTGATACTTTAGTCGCGCTCATTCGCTCATTTTATGAATAAATTCAACTTTAGTTTAACAGTTTCAGCAGCTGAGTTTAGCTCGTACTTTTGATCATACTTTTCATAAAGCAGTGAAATTATAATGCTTAAACAGGTTGGATGCTATCCTACGAAGATGAGCAAATAGGTATTGGTAAATTCAATTTTTCAAATTTAGTTTTGGCGACAAGATTTTGTGATCTACCAACTCGTTAGTTTGCGTAGATCTCCTCTATTTTGGTTTATATTGTTTTTTGGAGCTCAGTTGTAAGTATCAACCTCAAATTCACACAAACATGCGCAGAGTCTTCACCCCATCTCGTATCTTATCCGCACAAAAAGTCTTTTTCGACGTTACTGTTGGTGCAGGTAAACCAGTACAACGCATCAATTTCGAGCTTTTTGAAGAGACAGTCCCAAAAACCGCAGAAAATTTCAGAGCATTGTGGTGAGTCTGATCGCGTTTCATTTTCTAAAACAATGCAGCACTGGTGAAAAGGGAACCTCAAAAGTATCAGGCAAACCTTTGTCCTACAAGGGAAGCATTTTCCATCGCGTTATTCCTGGTTTCATGTGCCAAGGTGGTGATTTCACCAGATTCAACGGCACTGGTGGTGAGAGCATTTACGGATCAAAGTTCGAAGACGAAAATTTCAAACTCAAGCACGATAAACCATACTTGTTGAGCATGGCCAACGCTGGACCAAACACGTAAGCATATTTATAACGATGTTAACAATCTAGCAACGGTAGTCAATTTTTCATCACTGTAGCACCAACAAGCTGGTTAGATGGTCGTCACACTGTATTTGGTAAAGTTGCCGATGAAGCATCCATCAAAGTTGTTAAAGAAATAGAAGCAGTTGGAACCAACAGCGGATCCCCAAAGCAAACAGTAACCATTGTCGATTGTGGCGAACAAAAATAAATTTACAGTAAATTTCGTGGTACGAACTGATCTCCACGTACTTCATGGTCACTCAATTGTGGCGCAGATTCATAAACAGCTTCTACAACTGCTCTTTTGTATGTTGTACTTTCACCTTTGATTCCAATATAATTAACACGTGTATTCTCTGCTCCGTGATTAGCAGGAAAGTAGATCACCAACGTGTTGACGTTTTGGAATTTACTTGCGCGAAGCATATAGTCGAAAGTTCCATTTTTGTCGTACGCGACTTCAAAATCTTGGTCTGGTTTTACATCTTCACAATTATCGAGATCGATATCGTCACGATTACGGAAGAGTTTCATAGACGAAGGGCATGAATCTGGATCGCCACCGATAATGCTTATGCTTTTCAACTTAACGGATACTGTGAAGGGGATATAAAATATTAACTCTTCATCTACAGCTGATTCGCAATACTATTTCGTTAGTATAACAAAAAATAATACTTTGTCATTTTTGCGTTGATCGAATGGTTTGAATACGTTTCTACTTGCGTGTAGTGTATGCTCGTTTATACTAGTTGTTATTTTTCTATTTTAAACAATGTACCATGAAACTTTTGCCATATCAATGTACGGATAAAGCGTTTGCTCAAATCCTGATTCTATTTTATCGTCAGAGTGGTCGTGTCCGCAATTATCGTCGTGTACATGCCCTTCTTCTGCTTCTTTTGTGCAGCTAGTTGGTGTTCTTTCGTTGTGGTGATCGTGGTTGTGTGGCATAGTTTCCAAAAAGTTGTTTGAAGTTTACCGCGTGCACGAGAATAGAACAAATTGCGATATGAGCAGGAACATAGCTACGATTTTACGCTAGCCATCACAATTTCATTTATCACGGGATGGAATAATTATAATTTTATATAACAACAAATAAGAAACCTAAAGGATTACTTGACAAAGCTAGACAAACACGATGCCAAAAAAACGTACCCTCAACATCATATCAATCTCATTTGTTTTCTTGTAAAGACTTTTTAACACAAAGCGATGCAAGTGACCAACTACGTGCACACGACACCTGGATTCGGTACAAACGCTGAAGATTCATGCTTGGATTTTCTACTACCAACAGAATTTGTAGAAACCGGAACTGTAGAACAAGATTTCGAAACACGTTTTAACAATTTAAAAATTACACCAACAGAATGGAAAGATACCGACCAAACAAACCCAGAACAATTCCACAAAATTATATCAGAGCAATTATCTCGCGATAGACACGTTGCCGTCCAATCCATTTGCACCTTAACACAAAACAAAGAACTGCGTTCAGTATTGGCAACACCAGACATCATGAAGGCACTCATGATCGCGTTAGATGAGGAACAAGAGTCCATGTGGCCACAAATCGTTGAATCTTTACGACTACTCTGTTCATACGCTCCCAATAGAAAACTATTCACAACCACGTTTATAACTAAAATATTATCGACAATCTCCCAACAAGATACCAATATCGAACAAGGATTATCCATGATATCCAATTGTTGTGGGTTACTGTACACTATCGGGTTCGGCGACATTGGCACTTTGTTAAATCGCATTTTATCCTCCAACTCGTTCAATTCA
>JAESGV010000547.1_pt1 | contig 16687 bp, 17 predicted proteins | sample 9269781 | NCBI WGS metagenome assembly JAESGV01 (sample SAMN15741586, study PRJNA653496) | algae metagenome | isolation source: Tildeniella torsiva UHER 1998/13D and co-occurring heterotrophs from... | place: Slovakia: Slovak Paradise National Park, Hrabusice, Kosice Region | collected 2000-01-01 | reverse complement strand
TCGCGACAATGGTAGAAACGTTCTTTTGTACTTGTTCATTTCTCGCCATCATTTTCACAAGTTCGTTATCTGTACTTTCTGCGACCAAGTTTCCCATTTGTTTTTGATATTTTTCATTCTTTGCCATCACTGCCACTGTTGAACCTACTTTGGCTTGCACCTCTTCATTCTTTGCCATTTTTGCAATTTCTTTCCCAACTTTTTGTTGTACTTTATCGTTCATTATGACAGTCGTCATCACTTTATCTTCGAGTGTTTCTGGATTTTTTGCAGAACGCGGAGGTGGTGGTAACGCTTTTTGTGGTGGAGATGGTAATGTTGTAGTGTTTTGTGGTGATGTTTTCGCTGGTGTTGGTGTTGATGAACTTCCAAACCACCCAGAAAAGTATCCCTTCTTTCCATCGATTTTTGTCCTTAGTGATTCCAACTCTCGTGAGACCTTACTACACTTTTTTAAATTGAAATCATACTCGTCCAAGTATTCTTGTTTTCTAATATTCGAATGTTGTGGTAAACGTTCTGTAATGAGGCTACACAGTCAGCAAATTGTGAACAACTTACATCAAGTAGCATTTTAACTCAATATACGCGTTTTTATAATCCTTATTAGCTTTGTGTTGTTTTGCACTTGCGATGTAGTCTGCTCCAATTTGAAAATATTCGCGGACCGAGTTGTGATTGTCGCAGTGAGGTACCGAGTTTTGGGCAAGCAGGTCAAGTTCTTCTGTCATCCTTGTTCTATTTTCAAAAAGTGTAACGTTCTATTTTAGCGTTACAAGAACAGTAATCGTCAGCTCAGATGCACTGTACTGTTGTTCTTTTGTTTGCACTATTCGTTGTTACTCTTGCTAGCTGGGATTGTTTTGATTGGTGTGACCATATGGATGTTCAATGCTACAGAAATTGCCAATCTGCTAAGAATGTTTTGGCGGACGGAGCAACACTAAGAAACCTTGCGATGGTTGATTCTTCGAAATACGACCCATGCGAGTGTATAGCTATATGCGAGATGGAGTCAGATGATATTGAAAGAGAACGGTGCTATGCACTTCACGATTGCAGGAAACAGTCCAAAAGAATAACAACAGCGACTGATGTAAAAATTAACTATTCATTAGGAGATCCATGTGAGTTCCAAGATCTTTGCGAATCGGAACCTGACGATCGTGAGCGAGAGAGGTGCTATGCTCTTAGAGGATGCAAAAAACGTCATTCGTGGTCAGAACGAAGATCATTAGCGGATTTAGTTTTGTCCCTCGCTGATGATTGAAGAATGGCATACATTTTGTTCATCATTAAGATTAAACTAGTGCAGCCGACTCGTATTGATCATCACCAAATGGCGCTACCATACAGCCAATAGTTTGCTTGTTGGATTTTCTTCTTTTTGTCACGTTGATTTTGCTCTCGTTTCTTTTTAAGCTGTGCTCGTCTCTGCTCTACTTCTTCAGACAAATATTTTACATCTCGGCCGCGTTGTACATTATCTACCATATCTTTCAAACTAGTACTCCGAGTGCGATAGAATCGTTCTCTGTTTACTACTTTTCTATCATGTTCCTCTTTTTTGTGTCGTCTAGCAGTCTCAATATGTTCGTCCAAATATTTTTGATCTCTTCCGTATTGTACGTTGGAAATTAATTCGTTTAGTTCTGCTTTTTGCCGGTAAGTTTCTTTTTCACGTTTGTCTACTCTAGTTAATTGTCTTTCTTTAAATAAAGTTCTGCATTCTTCGACAAATGGCGATAATTGCTTCTCATCGCGTCCTGTTTTTACATTTGCGATAAGTTTTTTCAATTGCTGGCTCTGACTTAGGACATTTTCTTCGCTTTGTTTTACAAATTGAGCATGATGTTCTTTGTTTTTTCGTCGTAGCGATTCTGTTTCTGGAGAAAGCCATCCATTTGAATCTTTGAACATGTACGAAAATCCATACAAATCAGATGTGTCCACGCTTCGATGTTTGTTATTTTGCCCAACTGTACAAAAACTATGTAAAGATGACACAACTGATAAGAAGAGGAACGCCACTCGATGATTACCTGCAAACTTTTGGTGTAAAAAACGAAGAACCCGTTGAAGACGTAGCACCAGTAAGCGAAAAACAATGTGTGCCAAAACAGGCATCCATTGACATCATGATCGAAGAATATATGAAAGAATACGCTGGTGAGATATTTGGAAACGATTATGCTTCTGATTATGTTGGCTATTCAATTCTTGCAGACTGTACAAAACAAGCGGATATTTTTATTGGAACGATATTGGTACTCGTGACACTAGGGATAACTGGATTAGCGCTACCTTCGTTTCCTATTGTCGTGTTATTTTTTACGTGTGCAATATGCGTACTGTTCAAGCACCAACTAAGACAAACACGGTTATCAAACATGAAAATCCAACATGAAGTGAACCAAAAGCACATTGGGACTCTATTTGCCTCTATTCAAGGTTACGTTGCTACAATAGAAAAACACAAAAAGTTGATCACAGAAGTTGAGCTCATTGCCAAAGGCCATACGATGTACGTACTTATTTGTACAAACTAACGTTATAGAATGATTCCTCACGCTCCTATTTCTAGAATAGAAATACAAAAATCGCACGTATCATTCCACTCACAACACTTGCGAAAGATACTTGTCGAGTCTTTGGAAAAAGTAGTCGATAGCCTTTTTATATTCTGCAAACGAGATTTGAAACTTTCATGTAAACGATTGGCACAAGAACATGTACCAAACTTGAGTATTGCAAAAATCAAAGAGTATGTGAATTTGATACTGGATATGAGAGACATGATCAAAGAGTCTTTCTTGGAAACTAATCTCCAAAGACAAAAACAAAGTAAGAGCACTTTTCCAATATTAACAATCTAGTGTTTTTGAATCTGCACATGTGTAGAGATGTAAACCTAGTACTAGAAAAGGAGATGCAACTGTTGCGAACAATACTAGACGAATATAGATATGACGATATGAGTAATCGAGCGTCGATGATTTCATTCATATCGGAAAACAATAAGTGTAGAAGCGAGTTACTTCTATCGTTGGATGACCTGCACGCGAGAATACACTTATTATCGGAATTGTGCAACAGACACGTCCACGAAGACAAACTAGATACAGAAGAAATCGATGATCAAATGAAAGCGTTTTTGGAAAACCTAAAAAATACAGAAACTCAATTTCGATGTTTGTATGGGAATCTAATTGCGACTCACATCAAAAAGCACGAGCATACCAATTGCGTGGTCGTAGAGGAACAAGAAACAAACATCGAGGAACAAGTAGTATGCGAACCCGAATCGAGAGTAATTAGCTACGAAGAAAACGCGAGTAACGATAGTGTAATTGATGACGCTGAAGATACCCAAGACGTAACAAATGTTTATACTATCGTACGAGCAACAAACGTACAACCACCAACTAAAGAGATCACAAAACCAATGTTTGGACTACCTCCACTTCCTCAATCACTACGATCCAAATTGATACAGCCTACTACCATCATACAACAAGATCATAGCTCACCTATCCTTGAAACTTCTATCGAGCCACCAGATATCATAGAATCAAGAATGCTCGCAGAACTCAAACGAGTTATGAAGTCAAGAGGACCAAAGCAAGAAAAGATAGTCACACAAATATCATAAGAAAATATTTATCTAGAGCTCTCTTGGGAAGTTTTCGCTCTTTTTCTTTCGTTGTACTAGTTCGACAATAATGATCACAATTATGATTATAAATACACTCAAAAATACGCATCCTGCGAGTGATCCAAATACTGCTCCGAAAATTAGACCAAATTGTGAAACTGGTATAGGAGCCATTGTTTGACTATTGTCGACGAGTGAACCAACAACTCCAATTTTCTGGAATCCATAGTAATTGATTCCCATAGTAGTGTCTGTTTGTTGGAAAAGTGACCTAGTTGCGCTGTTCATAGACACGCAAATATAATAAGCGTTCTTGCCAAGTGAATTTGTCAATGCATCACTTGCTACAGTTGTTGTCACGGTTGACAAAACATTTTGTTTCAAATCAACAATTTGAGACGAAATAGTTTGCATGTTTGTGGTTGTGGAGATCAACAACAAGTAGTTTGTTCGTTGTTTCAGCGTTACAGCGTTGAACGCATTTTGAACTGTGTGTAGTTGTGTGGCACCAGAGAACTTTATACCTGCCGATATGGATGAGCTTCCGTCTTTGGTTTGCAAAACGACTTCAGTGACTACACCTGATGGTAACGCTATTGGATACGAGAATCCAATATACGCTTGTTGACCAGGTAGTATTTGCGATCCGTCAAAGCATAAACTCTTCTTTGCAGTTAGTGCTCCTCCAGATGACAAAACCATCGATTGATTGACTACACTGTACGATAGTAGTCCTGAACTTGAGCTTACAGCCTTTGATACATCAGTATTAATTGGTGATGTTGATGTAAAGTTCTGGTACGCTTTGGAGATCACGTTGATCGATATATCACATTGTTTACCAACAGTAGTTGTTGTGTAGCACGAACATTCATCAGTAGCTACGCATCGTCCTTTTCCAGAACATACACTTATAGAACTACTTGCAACTCCAAAGCAAGTGATAATTGGAGATGTTGGTGCTGTAGTAGTGGAAGGCTTAACGGTGGTGGTAGTTGGACTTTTCGTGGTTGCTGCAGCAGTTGTAGTGGGAGCTGATGTAGTTATTGGCGCAGCAGTGGTCGTTGGTGAAGGTGTAGTTGGACTCGCTGTACTTGTTGTGGGAGTAACAGTTGTGGTAGGAGCTGATGTAGTAGTTGGAGTCGCTGTGCTAGTTTTTGGTGTAGCAGTTGTAGTTGGGGTTGGTGTAGTAGTTGGAGTCGCTGTACTAGTTGTTGGAGCTGCAGTAGTGGTTGCAGTTGTAGTTGGGGTTGGTGTAGCAGTTGTAGTTGGGGTTGGTGTAGTAGTTGGAGTCGCTGTGCTAGTTGTTGGAGCTGCAGTAGTGGTTGCAGTTACAGTTGTGGTGGGAGCAACTGTAGATGGAGTTGGTGTCACTGTTGTCGTGGGCGCAATGGTTGTAGTTGGCGCAACAGTTGTGGTTGTAGGAACAGATGTTGTCGTGGGTACAGCAGTTGTGGTTGTGGGAGCAACAGTTGTGGTAGTTGGTATTGCTGTACTTGTCGTTGGCGCAGCAGTGGTTGTAGTTGGCTCCAGTGTTGTAGTTGGAATTGCCGTAGTGGTTGCAATCACGGTAGTTGTGGGAGTAACTGTAGTTGGGGTTGGTGTCGCTGTTGTAGTTGGCTCTAAAGTTGTTGTAGTTGGCGCAACGGTAGTAGTTGTAGGAGCTGTTGTTGTCGTGGGTACAGCAATTGTAGTAGTTGGTGCAGCAGTTGTGGTAGTTGGTATTGCTGTACTTGTTGTTGGTGCAGCAGTTGTCGTTGGTGTAGCTGTACTTGTCGTTGGAACTGCTGTAGTTGTCGTTGGAGACGGTGTGGGAGTAAGAGTAGTTGGAACTGCGGTGATAGGAGTAAGGTATCCTCCAACGATTCTTACGTTATTTGCGTTAAAGTCGGTAATAAACGCATTTCCAAGTTCATCAATCGTCATCTGAGAAGGACTGTGAAAAGTGGCACTAGTGAATAAACCACCGTTTCCGAGCGGGGAAGATGCACCGTTTCCTGCAATTGTACTTATGATACCAGAACTCATGTCGATCATTCTGATCCTACGTGCGACTAAAGTGTTAGCTCATATTTTCATCTCTTACGCATATCGCATATAAACAACTGATTGCTGATAGAGTGTACACAGAAACCAAAGGGAGATCCTCCAGCAAGACCAGCGTTGACAGCTAATCCACCATCTCCACTGGAACCTATACAGTTATTACTAAAAAAAACAAGCTACCAGCTGAGTAACGTCCTGCAATCTTGGTTATGGTGTTATTTGCCAAGTTAACCATACGAATTGATGCATAGCTATTTTCAGTAAAATAAAGTTTGGTAGAATCAATAGGATCCAACTGCAAGGTGTAATGTATGCTACCTAAAGTTGCACTAGTGGCTGGTCCACCATCTCCTGTAGGTGACCCAGAAGTTCCAGTGCCTGCAACAGTAGTGATAATACCAGTATTTAAATTAATGCACCTGATTCTACCGGCTTGTGAAAACGAAACGTACAAGAGATTGTTTGGGGAATCTAGTGCTAATCCAAATGGAGATCTCATTACTGCTGTAGTAGCCTGAATGTTATCTCCATTGAAAGTGCTGGAAGCACTACCTACACCACCGACAGTGGTAATCACTTTTGTTGCAAGATCTACCCTTCTTATTTTGTGTCCTTGTTGTGTTAGTTTAGGGGAAATCTGCTTACCATTCCACTCAGCAATATATAAAAAGTTGCGTGTTGTATCTACAGCGAGACCTGAGGGACTTATTACGGTTGTTTCATTTGCTAAGCCTCCATCTTGTCCGGTAGTAGAATAACCTGTTCCAGCAATAGTTGTTATGATTCCAGTTGCTCTACTTTGTCAGTATCATTTGATACTTTACCTGTCGATAGCGCGTACTCTGTGTCCGTTTAACTCTGGGACGTAAATCTGGTTATTTCTGATGTCAACTTCTGGTCGCATAGGTCCGGGAAGATTCACACTTGTAGCGAGCACGTTACTGGCCGCACCGTTTCCTCCTCCTGCATATATGTTAATTTGTGCTGTGTCGTAAGTCCAACAAGCAATACAACTGGCAAGCAGAAGCAACAAAAGTGTGTGTAACATTTGTTTTTCACTTGTTTTGTCTCTTGTCTTGTATGTATTGTTAATGCTTTATCTAACTAACGTCAGTGTCAACATCTCATCACAGCGAATTATCCGTTTTCTAAACGGTAGTGTGCACCAATATTCAACGCATTTGCCTTTTTTTGAGTAAACTGCTATTACAAAGTTTGCTCACGAATCAACAAATTTGCAACGTTTAACTTAAATCAAATTGAGTTCCCAGATGGTCTCTTACTATGAATGCATTTGCCATTTTTTATCGCTGTTTACCCAAGATACTAAACGTTAAAGGTCGAGCCAAATTTTAATTTCAATCTACGTCAACATCTTCAAAAGTGGGCCTTTCTTGGTTTGGAGCATGCTCGCTTTGTCCCTGGTACAACTGGGCGATGATTGGATTTGCAACACTTTCGAGTTCTTTTTGTCGCTTTCCATACTCTTCTTTTGGAACATTGCTACTGGCATCCAGCCAGTGAATCATTTCTTCCACTCTCGTCTTGAGCGTGGTTCTTTCTTGTTCGTTGAGCTTGTTACTGTTATCATCGACAGTATCACGCACTTGGTACACGTAGGCCTCCAAACTATTCTTGGCAGCTATGCGTGCTAACAGCGCTTCGTCTTCGCCTTTCATTTGTTCGGCTTTTCGTAGCTTCTCTTGCACTTCTTCAGGTGACATACGATTTTCATCGTTCTTGATCGTGATCTTGTTCTCCTTGTTATTTGCTTGATCCTTTGCGGTAACCTTGATGATACCATTGGTATCTACAGAGAACGATACTTCAATCTTTGGTACACCTCGCTTGGCAGGTGCAATACCCTCTAACCTGAACGTTCCCAACAAGTTGTTATCTGCAGTCATAGCTCTTTCACCTTCAAATACTTTGATTTCTACTCCTGGTTGATTATCCATGTAGGTAGTGAATACATTACTCTTAGTACATGGAATACGAGTGTTTCTTTCGATCAACTTGGTCATAACACCACCAGCAGTTTCAATACCGAGTGAAAGTGGCGCAACATCTACTAGAATGACCTTCTTTTGTTGACCGGTCAATACAGCAGCTTGTACTGCAGCACCGTAGGCTACAGCTTCATCAGGATTGATGGAACGGCACAACTCTTTACCGTTGAAGAACTCTTTCAACAGCTCTTGAACCTTGGGAATACGAGTAGATCCACCAACGAGAACAACTTCGTGAATGTCACCCTTGGATAAACCAGAATCTTGTAACACTCGGCTAACTGGCTCCAAACACTTGCGGAATAAATCACCGTTAAGTTGTTCAAATTTGGCCTTTGTAATTGAAGAAGTAAAGTCGATACCTTCGTACAAGGCATCAATCTCAACAGTGGCACTTGAGGAGACAGACAAGTTTCTCTTGGCTCTTTCGCAGCTTGTGCGTAATCTTCGAACAGCTCTTGGATTGGTGTACAAGTCTTTTTTGTGTTTGAGCTTGAACTCGTGGGCAAAGTGAGCAACCATGCGTTGATCAAAATCTTCACCACCCAAGTGAGTATCTCCGCTGGTAGCAAGTACTTCAAACAATCCATTGTCGATTGTTAAAATGGAAACGTCGAACGTTCCGCCTCCCAAGTCGAAAATGAGAACGTTATGTTCTTCTGTCTTGTCTAGACCATAGGCCAACGCAGCAGCAGTAGGTTCATTGATGATACGAATGACTTCTAAACCAGCGATTGTACCGGCATCTTTTGTAGCTTGTCTCTGCGCGTCGTTAAAGTAGGCAGGTACAGTGACGACAGCCTTCTTGACATTCTTTCCCAAATATTGTTCGGCACTGTCTTTCATGCGAGTGAGAACCATGGCCGAGATTTCTTCAGGACTAAACTCTTTATGCTCTCCCTTGTATTGTACATTGATGTGTGGTTTGTTGTCTACAGACACCACGTTGAACGGCCAATGTTTAATGTCTTGTTGGACGATAGGATCGTCGAATTTTCTGCCGATGAGTCGTTTAGCATCGAATACTGTGTTGTGAGGGTTCATTGCGACTTGGCTTTTAGCGGCATCACCAATGAGACGTTCGTTTTCTGTAAACGCAACGTATGATGGGGTGATTCTGTTTCCTTGGTCGTTTGGAATGATTTCAACTTTGTCGTTGAGTAGTACAGCTACACATGATGTAGTAGTTCCGAGGTCGATACCAATGGCTCCTTGCAAGTCCTCTGTGTACATGTTGTAGTTGTCTTTGTGAGATAAACGGACTTTTAAATCACTCTCGGAATACTAGGAATGTTAGGAATGTTAGGAATTTAGCTAGTTTCCGTACATTCCTGCAGAAATATTGTAACCTTTCTAAAAAATATGCGAACTTGCAGGCAACTTCAAACCTGTCTGTTTTTTTGGCTAAAAATTTTCTAGCGATAGAATATATACTTGAAACAACAGTACTTACACGAGACAACCAGAATACGCTTATCTCGCAATTATTACACAGAATATTTAACATCTAAATTCTTTCTGTACTTGCTGGCCACGTGAGGTGTTGCGTCTAGAGTACATTTGCGTAATATGGGTATTAATTCTACTGCCTATTTTACTACGAACCATTGCACAAACCGTTTTGCGAGCAGTTGAGTTTTTGCGTGTGAGTTACAAAGTTTTACTGCGCAACGTGGATGTATCTTTCCCCAAGCCTCACTAGGCGATTATGTGACCAAGCGCAAAACCACACTTCATCATAAAATTCTTGTACAAGTTCACCACTCTTTACATCCCAAATTGCTGATTCTCTTGAACCATCATAAACAGTAGAAATCCATTGCCTCCCAATCTTTTGAGTGTTCGCCACCAAATCGCGATAGTTAAAAACGACTTTTCTTTTTCGAACGTCATAAGTAATGTGGTACTGGTCCTGTGTTGCGCAATAGATACGACCAAGTTCAGAAAAATACTGCAGTGAGAGAACGCACTCCTCTAGCAACAATTCTAATTTCCCTTTCTCCAAGTAATACAAAAATAATCCATTGTCTGTGCCAATTATAATTATGGTATCTGACAACGCACAAACGGTGTAAACATAGGAATACAGTGGTATAGACCTGATGTAGTCGCCACTATGGGAGTAAACTTCGGCAGACGTATTACCTGCCATGATCACGAACTGTTTTGTTTGGGTGAGCATAGGCCTTCCAAAATTATGTCCAATAATATCTGTAAATGGGAGGCTCTTTATGTGAGAACCGGAAATATCGAGGATGTGTAGCGCATACACGCCAAGAATAAATATGTTTTGATCAACTACTAACACTTCCCAAAGACCTTCCTCGCTGAATAGTTCTATTACTTTGAAAACGGTTATGTTGTCAGGTGTTACGTTCCAAAACGTGACTTTTTTAGTTTCGTCTAGAGTTATGAGTGTGGTATCGTCTACTGGCGCAACAAAGTACATGGGAGTAGCAGTTTCTCTATGCGAAGCAATTGCTTTTGTCGGCATTTGATGCAATAAGAATCCACTTTCTGGCCGTAACGAGAACTCTGTCATCTTTAATTTGAGACAATCTATTAGGAATGATGACATTGTATTAGCTATGTCTATTGTTACATCTGCGAAAGTACGGCAAAGCATGTTGTTATTTAAAAATGTTTGGTAATGATGCGTCGCGTTACAATTAAACTTTATTGAAAGAGTTCTATGCCCATCTTGGCAATTTGTACTTCTTCGCTTGTATTAATCCGTAACACTCTTACCTTGCTATTCTCTGCCGAAAGATCAGTACCCTCCTCGCTATTATTCCTTGCTTGATCTAGTTCAACACCGATACATTCTAACTCTTTCACTACAGCAGCCCTTACTTCACTACTATGCTCACCTATCCCTCCAGTGAACACAATCGCATCACAACCACCCAATGTAACAAAATACGAACCTACGTACTGTTTGATACGATACACAAACATATCAAACGCTAGTTTTGCGTCTTTGTTTGTCTTCATCTCTTTAACAATGGATCTCATGTCGTTCATGCCACAGATTCCTTTTAGTCCTGATTTTTTGTTGACCAACTCTTCTACTTGATCAACACTCTTCTCGTTGATAGGACTGTAGTACTTACGAAGAATGTGGAAGACTGCTGATGGATCCATATCGCCTGTTCTAGTTCCCATCATGAGTCCTTGTAGTGGAGTGATTCCCATACTTGTGTCGATGCTCTTTCCGTCTTTGGTTGCGCATACGCTACTTCCATTTCCAAGATGCATAATAATTAACTTTTTGTGTTTCATTTGGTGTGACTTGAGGAAATCTATCGCTTTCAATGACACATACTTGTACGATATTCCATGGAATCCAAACTTTCGAACTTCTGGTCCGAGTTTATCGTATGGTAGTGCGTATTTGTACGCTGTTTCTGATAAAGTTAAATGAAACGTCGTATCGAATACGACCACTTGGGGAACATTTTTGAATACTTTGATCGTGTCTTGTATCCCTTCCAAATTTACTGGATTGTGTAGTGGAGACAATTCTTCTAGCTCTTCTATTTTTTTTAGCACTGATTCATCAACTTTGTATGCGACATCGTGATCGAAAGAAAGTCCACCGTGTACAACCCTATGACCAACGAAAGAAAAATCGGATTCAGTCATGCCATGGTCTTTTATCGTTTTTAAAATATATTGTACAGCTGCCAAATGGTCGTCGATCTTTTCTTCTTTTTCATTTTTTGTATCTTTCTCTTTGATTGAAATCTTACTCGATTCTTCACCAATCTTTTCGATGTTACCCGACAGTTTTAACGAAAGATTGGTAGCGCTTGTGTACACGCACCATTTCAGGCTCGACGAGCCAGCATTGAAAACGAGGATGTGTTTTTGCATTGACTTGTAATTGAGAACGGACAAGCAAATTATGCTTTTGAAATACCTGATAAAACACAAAACTTGACTACTACAGTGTACAAATATTTCCTTTCTCGTTTGCTTCCCTGTTCCTCCACCGAATTTCTAGAGTTTTAGTGCACTACCCTTCGAAACAGGAAAGCGTTAGCTACAAAGCAGTACAAAACCACTGCAACTAAAAATACAACTAGTCTTTATACAATTTAAGTAACGAGCTCCGCGTTGTAATTTATCGCACATAATGCAAAATTAGATGAGGGCTACGCTCGCAACAGTTTAAATAGCTTGAGGTCTCTGCTCAAGTTATTTAAAAACAAGAATCAATGAAAGATAGCTCTAAAGCATTCGAACCTCCTGTAGAGACAGACCACGTTAGTATCAGCGCAAGCATACTACTTGACGATGCTGACATTTACTTGGACGTGAAATCTGCCCTCGCCAGGTTATCAGAATCAGACAAAAAAGAATTAGAATTATTGGAGAAGTATCGCAGACTATGTGACTACTTATCCGTAAGTTTATCCAACGTTAATAACAATTTATTAGGTTGCCCAAATCTATTTGGTCAGTAACGCGTTGATGCAAGAACCATTGCACAAGAAACAAATCAAAAACCGTTTGTTGGGTCACTTTGGAACTTGCCCAGGTATCGATCTCGTGTATGCACACTGTAACCGAATTATTATCAAAAACGAAGACATTTCTATGTTCTTCATCTGCGGTCCTGGTCACGGTGCACCAGCTGTCCTATCGAACTTGTACGTTTCCGGAGAGTTGGGAGAGTACTACAACAAATACGCACGCGGAAAAGAAGGACTACAAAACCTTGTTAATGGATTTTCCAAGGAGGGAGGATTCCCGTCACACGTGAATCCATTGCTACCAGGTAGCATTCACGAAGGTGGTGAGTTAGGCTACGCACTAGCCGTCGCACATGGAGCCGTGTTAAACAATCCTGAATTGATCGTCACCTGCTTGATTGGCGATGGTGAAGCAGAGTCTGGACCAACTGCTACTGCATGGCATTGCCACAAGTTTATCGATCCCAAGGAGAGTGGAGGAGTTATTCCTATTCTTCACTTGAATGGTTTCAAGATTTCCACGCCAACAATGTTCGGTAGCATGTCCGATGTCGATATCAGAAAGTTGTTTGAAGGTTATGGACTTCAAGTTCGCATTGTTGGGTCCAATGATCCCACTAAACTTGAACATTTGGACTTGGAGATGGCATCTGCTATGGACTGGGCTGTCGCTCTCATCAAGAAGATTCAACAAGCAGCTCGTAATGGAAAACCAATCTTCAAACCACATTGGCCAGTAATTGTTCTCAGAACTCCAAAAGGTATGGGAGGAATTGCCTCGTACAAGAACCACAAGATCGAAGGTTCCAACTTGTCTCACCAAGTACCTATTAAAGATCCAATCCACGACGAAGAAGGTTTCACCAAACTCGAACAATGGTTGAGAAGTTACAAGGTTGAAGAGTTGGTTAATGTAGAGACAGGAGAAATCAACCAAGAATTGATGGAGTTAGTACCAAAAGGTGACAGACGCATGGGTTGTAACAAGCACACCAATCCAGAATTCAAGGCATTGGACAAACCCGATATCGCAGATTTTGAAGTACAAAACGGTAAAGGTGAGCATCAATGGAGTTGCACTGAACGTTGCGGAAAATACTTAGCGGAAGTCATGAAGAGAAACCCAGGTCGTTTCAAGATCTTCAGTCCTGACGAATTGGAGAGCAACAAACTAGGAGAGGTCCTCAAGGTCACTCATCGTTGCTACCAATGGCATGAAGATATGTGTAACCGTGGCGGTGACGTCATCGAGATGCTATCCGAACACACTATGCAAGGTCTTATGCAAGGTTATATTCTCACTGGTCGTTTTGCTTTGTTCCCATCGTATGAAGCTTTCTTGGGTATTGTTGGAACCATGATGGTACAGTACGCCAAGTTCAAGAAGATCGCTAATGATATCACGTGGAGAACAGATGTACCGTCCATGAATTACATAGAGTAAGTCAATTAGACAGTTCCATTTTAATATCTATTTTTAGATCATCGACCTTGTGGCGCCAAGAGCATAACGGTTTTTCCCACCAAAACCCAGGATTCATCAATACATTGATCAATATGAAGAGTGGAATCGTTCGTGTCTATTTACCACCAGATGCCAATACTTTGGTATGCACCATGAACCACTGTTTACGTAGCAAAAATTACATCAACTTGATTGTATCAACAAAGAACCCTTCTCCATGTTGGTTAAACATGGAGGAAGCTATTGAACACTGTCGTGTAGGTGTTTCAGCATGGGCATGGGCAGGAAATGGAAGTGAAGATCCAGATGTAGTACTCGCATGCAGTGGTAACGAAGTTACCACTGAGGTGATCGCAGCGGCACAACTTCTCAAGAAACACCTGCCACAACTCAAAACAAGAGTCGTGAACGTTTCTGATATCATGATTTTGGAAGCTGCCGGAAACCATCCACATGGTCTTTCTGAAAATCTCTTCCATGCTTACTTCACCAAGGACAAACCAGTCATTTTCAACTTCCATGGTTATCCATCGGTAATCAAGCAATTAGTCTTTGATAGACCAGGAGTTCATCGTTTCAAGGTAAATGGATACATCGAAGAAGGCACCACTACTACTCCATTCAACATGTTAGTATCGAACAAGTCATCCAGATTTGATGTAGCGATTGATGCTATCAACAGTGTACTCGCCACTAACACAAGCATTGCTCTCGATGCAGGAAATGTCATTGCAAGATTCCAACACAAGCTAAGACTATTCAAGGAATATATTGCAGAGAACAATGCTGATCCAGCAGAGTTGAACGACGTAATGAATCCAAACTAAACTATGTCATTTTTATCATCCGTTTCCTGTTTTGCTGTAATTTGGCCTAAAAGTTCTATGGAAGACGTTAGTATAACTGTTCAGTGGAGACGGTGTTCAGTCGCTAGACAAGTTATTGCAGTTAAAGTTGCGCGCAAAGTGTTTAAATGTAGCGTATCCTGTTTCGAAAAAATACAATTTGGCATACTTCGCGAGTGGCGGACTTGATAAAAGAGGGAATAATCGCTTCTGGTTCTCACGACAAAACGACGCAAGTTTGGAATATTCACACTGGTGAGTGTCTATACGTGCTTAGCGATCCCACTGAAGTTTGCGGAATATCGCATTAACCAAAATATAATCGCAACAGGATTATGTACTGGTGCCAACATTGTGTATGTTTGGGACTTAGACACGAAAAAAATTGTACGGATTATCAGGGCATAGTAACACCGTTTGGACAGTTTTGCGAATCTCTGACAAACAAGTAGTTAGTGGAGGTGCAGATGGAGTAATAAATGTTTGGGAAATCAGTACTAGTTTTCTAAGGAAGAAACATAAGAAGATAAAGTCGTGGAGTGAACATATGGATTGGGTTCTTTTACATTTCCGAAACAAAATTTGCATCTTGTGGATCTGATAATATAGTTGTTATATATGACGTAAGAGATGATCAAAAAGCAATGGTATTGCAAGGACATAAAGATGACGTCAATTCGATTATAAGCATTAATGAAAGTACATTGGTGTCATGTTCAAGAGATGAAACAGTACGAGTTTGGGATATTAGAACAGGAGAGTGTATTAAGATAATTACAAGTCCCGATCGCTTAGGGTGGAAAGGCGTTTCTGTAGTAGATCATAACAGAGTGGCATGTGGTCTAATGAATGGTGATATCATTGTTTTCGACACCAACGACTGGACTCCAGTCAGGATCCTTTCTAACGCACATGTAGGAGAAATTTATTGGATACATTAAGCGTTTCTCAAGGCGAAACCAAATAAAGAACGTTGAACTTAGCACGTTGTAAATATCTATTTATTTATGCTTAAAATAGGTGCATCATTTGAAAATACCACAAAACAATAATATGGGTCAGAGACACGTAGAACCCACAATCATCGCTAAACAGCTACCACCAAAACATCACAAACCAGATGGAACTTTTCAAAATACTGGTGAAAAGTTCAAGTTACCAAGTTGGAGGAAAGAACTCGTGTTTGATTTGACAATGTTTCTAATGCGAAAGCGGGAACCAAATCACAACGAGTTCCCTATCATTTTACCAGATTTTAAAAAGATTTACAAACCAGATCCAACTCGTATTCAATACACTTGGATTGGACATTCCACTTTTCTATTACAGATAGGTGGATACAATATATTAACGGATCCATTGTTAGGTCCTCGATGTGGGCCTTTTAAAGATCATATTGGTCCAATCCGGCTGCGTCCTACTCCACTTACCGTCGATCAGCTACCGCCTATTGACATTGTCATCATTTCTCACGACCATTTCGATCATTGCGACTTATTTTCGCTACGTGACTTGACTAAAAAATTCAAAGATACTATTCACCTGTACGTACCACTCAAACTCAAAAAGTGGGTACAAAATGATCATATTGTTTGCATCTGCAGCCTCGTTCAATCCTGTTTTATAGAAAAAGATCTGCTTAGTATATTCTTCATTTTGTAGGCATCCGTGCAGGGCGACATGCAGGTGACAAGTACGACCTTGTTGACATGCTTGAGGAACGTATAAAAAACCAGTTGGTGCTAAATAGGAGTACATACTCGAATCGAATTCAATCAGCGTACCGTTTGCTTGGTTTGTCGATTTCACTCCTGATATATTGTTTGGGTGAAATAGAATATGTTGCAAAAACTCTTCAACAAGGGATTTGCCACAGTTGTTAATGTAAGGCTCGCCGTTAAACGAACACTCGCTTCCAAAATTGTTGTTTACCCATGCGTGACCACTTGGTACATCGAAGCGAGTTTTGATATTATTCACAAATAGCTTGTAATATTCTAACGTTTTGTGTACGACACCAGGTACAACCACAGTGTCGTTTGTGCCAGAATAGAGCCAAACGGCATGATTTGCTAGGTTACTGACTGAGTCTATAAAACCAGTCGCCGCTGTCTGAAGTGTAATTTCTACCAGCTCTTCGACTGCGATAAGTTCTGGATCTTTCATGCATGGATGAAGTGCTATTTCTA
>JAESGV010000546.1_pt1 | contig 16705 bp, 15 predicted proteins | sample 9269781 | NCBI WGS metagenome assembly JAESGV01 (sample SAMN15741586, study PRJNA653496) | algae metagenome | isolation source: Tildeniella torsiva UHER 1998/13D and co-occurring heterotrophs from... | place: Slovakia: Slovak Paradise National Park, Hrabusice, Kosice Region | collected 2000-01-01 | reverse complement strand
TGGGTGATGGAGGAACGGCTCCTCGTTCTAGTTTGTATCCAGTTGATACAAGTAGAGCGCAAGGAGAAAATATCACAGTTGTGAAAACTGGATTATCTCACTCGATTGCAGTACAAAATGGAATTATCATAACGTATGTGAATTGTAATAAGTTAACAAGATAGTTGGGGAGCAAACTCTGCTTGGGGACAATTAGGAGATGGATCTGGTCTTGCTCGTGGAACTCCTGATTCTGTCTACTTGAATGGTGATTTATATGGTGTTACTATTCGCGATGTCGCTGCAGGTTACTATCATAATCTTGCACTTTCTACAACAGGAGAAGTTTTTGCATGGGGAGGAAACGGCAATGTACGTCATGAATATTTGATTTTAACAGTTTAGGGACAAGTAGGAGATTATTCAACTTCGACACGTGTGTTACCAGTTTCATTATTACGATCGACCTTTAGTCCCTCAGCAAGACTAAGGACTCCAATCGCAAAGATCTCTGCTGGTCCATACACAAGTTTTGCCATATCTACAAATGGAACGTTATTTGGTTGGGGAAATAATATGAAAGGACAATTAGGTTTACCAATCTATGACGCGAGCAGCAAATACAACGCAACCGTATTTTATGGTTTTCCTAACATAATTCCAGTACCAGAACCTGTAATGTATGTTGCTGCAGGAAGTTCATTCACCATTGCCATTGCAACTTCTGGAAATTTATATTCATGGGGAGAAGGTGTATCAGGACAATTAGGAGCAGGAGAAGATGAAACAGTTCGATTGTCGCCAAGACGTTTCAACAGTAACATGATCCGAGGAATTCCAAGCAAAATTGACGCAGGATCAGAACACGTCGTACTACTCACAGACACTGGAAACATTTACACGTGGGGTTCAAACTCGTATGGACAATTAGGAGATGGTACACAACTCGATCGTTGGGAACCAACACTCGTTGCTGTTCCAATAGGATTCCAAAAAGCCAAAGATATCGCAGCAGGTGTATCACATACTGCTGTTGTTATGGAAGTATGTGAACCAGGATACGGAGGAGTCAATTGTGGATTCGCTGCATGTTGTAAGTCTTTTTACATAAATTTAACACAATAGTTGGAGAATCAGACACAAAAGGATGTAATGGACAAGGAAGATGTTTAACACCAAATGTATGTACGTGCAATAGGTATCGTGCAGGAACAAGATGCGAATTGTACTCTACTGAAGCAATTGTGTTAATTGTTTCTGGTTGCCTCGTTGGAACTGCCATAGTCATCACATTGGTCGTTTTACTTGTTGGTATCCCGTTCTGTAGAAAACAAGTCAAAAGAAAGCGTGTAGAAATGGAACTTCGTTCTTTATTGAGACAAAGTTTATTACCAGGAGATGTACAAAGCATTCCAACAGAAGAGTGGTTCATCAAATATGAAGATTTACAATTCCACGAAAAGATTAGTGAGGGTGCATTCGGCGTCGTCTTTAGAGGTGTCTACCGAAATAGTAACGTTGCCATTAAGAAAATCAAAGATGATTTCAACAATAGAAACGAGTTTGAGAACGAAGTAAGAATTATGAAGTCTTTGCGTCACCCTAACGTACTATTATTCATGGGTGCCTGTATCATGGGCGATTTCCGGCTAATTGTAACAGAGTTGATGGGTAACTCGTTAGAGTCTGCCATTCACTCCAACAAGAGTCAAATCGCGTTACATGGAAACTTATCATTCAAAAAGAAAGTCGATTTGATAATGGATATTGTTAGAGGAATGATATACTTGCATGGATTAACTCCACCTGTTCTGCATCGTGATTTGAAACCTAGTAACATTCTACTAGACGCAAACATGACTACCGCCAAAGTGTGTGACTTTGGTGCGTCCAAGTTTTTATCAAAGAACACAATGACTGCAAATACAGGTACATTGTTATACATGGCTCCAGAAGCATTGCAACAAAAGAAGGGAGAAAGCTATACAGAAAAGGGAGATGTTTATAGGTATGTGAAAAAGCAGTTTTTTAACGTTTTAGTTTCGCCATTATCATGTATGAAGTATTCTTCGAAAAGATACCATTTACAGGTGAAGAAGACGAAAGTTTGACTTACACTAACATGTTTAACGTTGGTTTGAGAGTGATAGATGGAAGTAGACCCGAAGTACCTATGATGAACTATTCGCCGCAGGAAGAGGCATATTTGAAAATAATGAAACAATGCTGGGACAGAGAACCCGATAACAGGCCTCCATTTACAGAGATTTTTGACGATTTGACTTTTATGACCCTAATGAAATAAACTATTTAATGTACAAAACACTGTTGTGTTTGATTTGTTCTACATCGTCGATAATTTTACCAGTGTCATCTGATATCGTTGTAGCGTTTAAATGATACGCTACTGCTTGTAGCTCAGTGAGTGATGGTGGGCACATTAGTCTTATGGTGGAAAGCGTGCCAAAGCGTCGTAACGCTACACATTTGTATGACGCATGTACGTTTGTTATTTCCCGTATGCGTTTGTTGTCTTGTTGTATTTCGTCACTGCGTGCCCTCTTCATGATGTGATAGTGTTTGCTGGATTTTTTGGAACGAAAGTTGACATATTGTAACTGTCTAAACAGGAAGACATTGCTAAAAGTTGAGGCAAGAACTTCACTACATCTCTTTCCACTCAAAAACAAAAACATGTTCGGGTGGCTTAGCAGAGCATTCACCAAGGTGAAGAACTTTATTGCTTCAATATTGTTCAGGGTACTCTCGTTCTTTGGTCTGTTCAAAACGCAACCCACACTCCACGAGCTTTACCGTGTCGTACGCAATGGTGATGTTCAAAAAAGCAGAGCATTCTTAAAAACGGTGTCTGCAAAAACTCTCGCAGAAGAGGAACTCAATTACCAAGGTTTTAACAACATGAACTCTGTGAGCATTGCGATAGCAATGGGTCAGGTAACAATGCTAAAGTACTTGGTTGAAGAGCGCAATATACCACTACAATCGTGTAAAAAAAGACCTTTGGAAATTGCAGCAGAGTACGGACACGTAAACGTGCTGGAGTATCTTGTTGCACGAGGTGAAGATTTATTCGAAGCAGAACGAGCAAATGAACCATACACCAACGGGTTGAAGAGTATTTTGGAAGTAGCAGTAATCAACGGACATTTGGGTGTAATATATCCAATACTCGTACACTTGGAGAATACAGGTTTTCCCGTCATGATTCGCGATGAAGTACTAGCAAACGAAGTCACAAAAATTAATTCCATGATTCTAAAAACAGTCAAAGAACTATCTGTGAAATCATCAGACAATGCAGTACCATTGGTTCTCGACAAATCTGTAGAGAAGCGAGCAAGATTTTTGCACTGCGTAGAACACAGAATGAAAATGGAGTTTATAAAAATGTTCTTGGAGAATCCAGACCTCATCACTATGACCGATATTGATGACCCTTCGGATACACTAGCTCATTTTTGCGCCTATTCACAACAACACATGATGGATTTGGTCCTAGATTTTGGTGGAGATGGTTGCAAGTACAACTCCAAGGGTATTAGACCAATTCATTTTGCAGTAGCCATGAACAATAACGATGCACTAAAATCTCTCTTGAAAGTAGGAGAAGACCCAAACGTTCGCGCATTGAACGATGACCATTACACTCCGCTTTTGATAGCAGTTACTATCAGTACACAAGCAGTTCAAATACTACTCGATCATGGTGCCGACCCATGTTTGGCAGGAGTTGATGGTTTAGAACCAATACACGTCGCTGCTAAAATTGGTCACTCGCATACTGTTGAACTTTTAAAGATTGCAGGAGCAAATATCAACAGTGTTGCGAATGGATATACTCCTCTTCACTACGCCATTCAAGAAAACATGTTGGAAACAGTTTTATGCTTTTTGAGACTTGGTGCCGATACCAAAGTTCTCACACCCAACAAGAAGACACTCGTACAGTATGCCGAATCACTAAACGCTCACCCTAACATTATTGGAGTAAGTGTTACTTTAAGATTCTAACATGTAGTTACTCGCCGGAAAAGTACCCGTTCCAAAAACCAAACTCACTTCAAGACAAATCAAAAACTTTGTTTCTCTTCTACAACAAGGCGAATTGAGCAAATGCGAAACAATGATGCGTGAAAATATCGAATATGTTGTTTGCAGAGGTGAGAATGACTACCCAGCCATTCTTACTGCAAGTATGTTGAACGTGAATACTATCAAGTGTTTACTTTCACACGGAGCTTCTCCCATTTCACCTGCAGTCGCAAGACCTGCTCATTATGCGTTGATGGTTGGTGAAGAGCTTTTCAGTCATTTAAAGAGTGTTGGTGGACTCGCCTTTGAGACTTTACATGCATACGGACAAGAAGATTTACCTTTCCCTGTTCTAGACTTTACTGTCGTACTCGGTACATCAGAGGCACTTGCTACTGCACATAAATATGGTTGCAAACCTACTCAGAGAAATAGTTTAGACACCAAATCACTTTTAGAACACGCTGTAGAGAACGGTAAAGTAGACTCACTAGAAACTCTACTTACGCTATACAAGAATGATATCAATGTAAACGAAATCACATACAGAGGTCACACTGCACTTCACACTGCTGCAGATAGTGGAAAACTTGGTTGTGTTGTACAATTATTACACAACGGAGCAGACCACACCATCAAGAACAAACAAGGACTTACTGCGTTAGATCTCGCTATTATCAACAATCATGTCGATACAATCAAAGTTCTAGAGAACCATGCCAAGGGAATCAAAACATTACCACTCACCAAGGAGGAATCAGAAGCATACGCAAATCTTGTGTTAGAAAGCGAACTTGTAGTTGGCAATACTTTAATCGACAAGTATGAAGAAAATCCATTGTACAAGTGGGTAGATGTGAAAGGTACAATTTTACTTGATGACTAACATAGACTAGGAGTAGCAAAAGCGTTCAACTTTGCATGCATGTACAACTTTTATGATGTATTTGCATTCCTCATCGAAACCACAAGACCTTCTGTATGTGCAGCAGTAGAGTTACAACCTCCTATGCTACAAGCAACTGCCGCTGGCGCTACTGAAATCGTGAACGAAATGATAATGAAAGACTTTGATCCTGATGTCGCCGATATTTCGAGTGAAAATACCGTAAGTTTTCTACAATGATTTAACAAATAGCCTCTCCATCATGCAATCAAAGAAGGAAACGTGTTACTAATGCGAGTATTGTTAACCATGTCCAAAGTAATCAACCCATGCTTGGTAAACGGAGTTGGTATGCAACCCATCCATCTTGCTACCAATCTTGGAGATAAAATTGCTCTAAACACGTTACTTGATGAATCAAAGAAAGTTGACATTAACGCAAGAGTTGATAACCAGTACAAGTATACAACAGACAAACGTGGTTATACTCCACTTCATTTAGCAATAGAAAACGGTGATATCGATATGGTCATCTGTTTGCTCAGAAGTGGTGCTGATATAACGTTAAAAACACCAGGACCAGACAAAGTACGCGAAATTTAAAATGTACTAACGTATAGTTTATCATCAACGATAGTAGTGTAGAAAGAACATGTGTCGATTTGGCAAAGAAGACTGGTATTCCACTCCTCATCAAGATTGTTCAAGATGTTACCACTCTTGTACAAGAAGGTCTAGACCCAGATTTGTTACTCGAAATAGCATTTTCCGATATGATTGTTGGAGAAACAGAAGCAAAAGAAATGACTTGGGAAGAGAAACTAAATATTATTCTGCCAGAAGAACTTCAAATTGAAGATGCTGTAGGATTCATCCAAACACTTCGTGGTTGCATGATTCCACAATACCAAACGCAACAAAACTTCCAAATGATTGCCACTGTACTTGCTCAAAACCCAGTAAGTAAGCCATTTAAAAACTTACCATGATAGTCGTACGCATCGATTCGTGATCTTCACACTGGTGACACTCCACTACATCTTTGTGCATTATTACCGCCACAACTGACTGTAGAATTGTTAAATCTTTCTGGATATCACATCTACAATAGACAAAAGAGGTTACCTATTCATGGTATGTTTTGAGGCTGTTAACTAACATTGTACAGAAGCTGCAAAAGTTGGAAATAATGAGATGATCAAACTTTTGATCGATAGAGGACAAGATGTTAACGACTTTACTGGTTGTGAAGAGGAACTTACTCCACTCATGATTGCAATCCAACACAAACGCACGGATACTGTGAGATTCCTAATTAACAACTGCAAAGCTGATATCTTTTTGGAAAACACTGTTGGTACTACTCACATTCACATGGCTGCAAGTTTCAATTCATCAGCAGCGCTCAAGATTCTAGTTGAAAAAGGAGAGAACGTCAATCGACGTGCAAGAGGCACTCACTTCACTCCACTTCATAGCGCAGTCACGACCAAGTCTGTAGCAAGTGTTATCATGCTGTTGAGTTTGGGTGCCAAACCAAACGCTCAATCAAGCACCTACTCGCAACTACAAACACCAGTTGACTTGGCTAAAAACGTACGTAACAAGACAATTTCCAAGATCATTCTTGATTTATTGGACAGAGCTGAAAAGAACCCAAGATCACTACCAAAACCACTCACTGCCAATCAAGTACAGTTCTGCGCACAACTTGTCGAAGCAGGTCAAACAGAAAACGTTCTACAATTACTCAACTCGAACATTGAGTACGCGTTTGTTTCTGATGATACACCCTTACTTCATCGTGCAGTAACAATGAATAATCGCATTCTTGTCAAGAAGCTTTTAGAAATGGGAACTGATCCAACATGTGAAACAGTAGATGGTGTAACTCCTATGCACGTTGCAGCAGTAGTAGGTCCAAGTATGATCGAAGCTATCGCTCAATCATGTCCTGATGTATTACGTGAGTCAACTTATGCACTATTAGAAGGTTCTCCACTTCATACAGCAGTCATACAAGGCAATATCGAAAGTGTGAAATGTTTCTTGAAACATGAAGTCCATCCAACTGTAATTTATAGCAAGATGGGTATGACACCTGTTCATCTTGCCGCGCAATATGACGATGTTGAAACTATTAAATTGTTCTACGAGGGATTACCAGAAAAACCAACAAGTGAAGTTGAAAAGTTTATGGTTTTGCGTGTACCTGGTAGAAATGATCATTATGGTTACATGCCATTGCACACTGCTATTCATAGTAGCGCATTACGCGTTGCAGAGTATTTACTCGAGAAGAGAGCACCTGTACGCTGCTCACATGAGTTTATTCCTTTGTCAGCCCTCATTGCATTTAATAGAAACGATACCATGGAAAAGATGAGAAATTTAGTTGATAAATATGTATCGAAAGAAATATCAGACAATATGGGCAACATGAGCAAAAAGACAATCTTTTGTGATATTGATATTATTGCATCGAACCATACAATGGTCGTTTCAGAAAAACCAATTTCACAAGAAGAAAAAACGCAAAAGAAAATGATTGAACAGTTTAATGAAATGTCACAGCAACAACGATACAACTGGTGTACTCAAATTGGTTTAAGATTGGAGAAAACGCTAGGTAGTACCAAGTTTGCAAAAGATGAACAATTCGCTAAAAATGTTGCTGCCGTGTTGGAACAAGCACCAATTTCCGCTGACATGTCAGAAGATCATAGAAATGTTCAAACAAATATATTAACGGCTGCGTATTATTTGGTAGCTGCCTCAAGACAAGTGGTACACGACTATCGTGAAGCGATTACATGGGCTTCAAAGGCAATTCGTGTTAACAAGTATTTTGCTCAAGCATATCAAGTGAGAGGATCATCTTATGAACAATTAGGCGACATTCAAAGCTCGCAAAGAGACCTCGAGATATACATGCAACTCATTCAACAGTTTTAATTAATTTATTTACATATAATTTATTTGTTGTGATGGAAAAGATTATGTACACCTTGATTGACTTTGTTAATTACTTGGTTCTCAGCGTTCCAAATCACTCCATTTTCAATGCTGCCTATGACACCGCCATGATGGGAGTGGGGAACGATTCTATTAAGTGCATTTAGTTCAACACCACGAGCAATGTTCTGCCCATAGTTTCCTGATCCTCCGTTTATGACTTGATTCTCAAGTCCCCAATTTACTCCATTGCGAATTCCTCCACTAACGATACCAGTGGGTTGGCCGAACACTTGGTTTTCTACTGCGTTCAATCCATAATTCATTGCACCGTATTCAGCACCACGAACCATGTTATTTCCCAAACCACCAGTGTATCCTCCATTCATAACAGAATTTACACCGGTTTGGATTGCACCGTACTGTGCGCCTTGTTGTGCACCTTGAATAAATCCGTTTGTATTCATTGCTTCTTGTTTGTTATCTTTGATTTTTTGATGATGTTATTTTCGCTTCTTTTTATGGTCATATAAAAATAGATGCTTACAACGCAGTACTGGAACAATAGAAAACAAATTTTGATATAGTTTATTGTTGGTACATTCAAGGTCATGGCAAAGCGATAGTTTGTAAAGCATAATGTGTTTCTCAAAAACAAATGTGTTTTAAGTCCATATAGAGTCGATCACATCACCTTTAACTACTTTTCGACATGCGTTTTGGGTGTTTGATTTGTTCTTAGTTCTGTATTCAATTTTCTGAAATCGATTTGAAAACACCAAACAACATTTGCATCGAATAACAGGCCTAGGTGATTTTCCTCTCCCGTATATTTTCTTCTTTGCAGACTTGTTACAGAATTCTCTTTGTTGTTTGAGCTCGTACTCTAGTGCATGCAGTTGTGTGTTCATGTTTTAGTTTTTGAGTGTAAAGTTCATCCGTGAAGCTTCAAACTTGAACATAACAGTAAAATTTATTTTAGATCTGTACAGAACTTATAGTAATAGCGCGGCTATCATAGAAACTGCAATACCAACAAATGAAATAGACTTTGTCGCTGAGTTGGATTGACGTGCAGAGTTGTTGTCACCAGACAAGTTTGTGCCTGGTTTTGTAGTTTCTGGTGTTTGCGTTGTGCCTGTTGGGCCAGCAGTGGATGGTGCTTTGGTGGTCGTTGTGGATGTTGATGGACTTGCAGAGCTTGATGTAGCTGGTAAAGAAGTTGATGGCGCAGTACTTGGTGCACTAGTTGAGGGTGAAGTAGAGCTGGATGGCGCAGCTGTACTTGGAGAACTAGTAGATGGTGCTTGTGTAGATGGTGCACTAGTTGAGGGTGAAGTAGAGCTGGATGGCGCAGATGTGCTTGGTGCAACAGTTGATGGTGCCGATGTTGGACCAGATGTACAGTCTCCTCCCTGACCTACATATGCAATATTGGCACGTACCCCACTTTGACCGTAAATAAAGTTCAAGTAGCCAACAAAGTATGCTGTATCAGTGCATGAATCATAAGCAGCGAGTGAAGATGATGCGCGATCACCAGTGTATGTTTCAACAATAGTGAATGAAGGTAGATCGACCTTGTAGATATTGACTGGAGCGTCGTTTGTGAAACCTCCAAGATATGCATACTTGTTTGCTTTGTCTACAACAACACCGTCCAAACGGAAACCAGATCCACCAAGAGTCTTAGAGATAGCTAGTGTGTTTGCGTCGATCTTGTATGTATCTTGACTAGTTGTGACGATCAAGAACTTGTCGTCGTTGGTAAGTTTCATACCAACAATGTAATTGATTCCTTGAAGAGCTAGAGACTTGTCTACAGTTCCAGTAGCATAGTTGAAACGAATGATGAACAAACCACCAGTTGTAGTTTGAATACTCATGAACACCTTGTTTCCGTCCGATGATACAGCACTAGTGTACGCTAGAGTAACATCGTTTCCATCAAATTGAAGACTAGCAGGTGAGCTAGTAACATCAGTGTTGTATTCGTATCGAATGATCTTGCTGTTGAGACCGAGTTGACCAAAGTAAAAGTACAAGTTGTCACCTGCACGAATGGCATCTAACCATGTGCCAGATGCAGCAAAGCTTACTGGTCGTGTCTCTACAATGCTCAAATCACTCAACTTGATCTTAACGATAGCGTTGTTGATGGCATAGTATCCGTATTGTTGATCAGCAGAGATGATACCAGCTTCACGGAAATCAGAGAATCTAGAACCAACTGGTAGTGTTGCGTATTGGTAAGGACCACCATTGAGTGGCTTCTTGAAATATCCATAAGATGATGTCATGATTAGTGCGTTTTGAGCAACATCAACACGAGTGATGTATTCTGAGCCCTGTTGTTCTGCGATGAATGTCTCCTTTGTTGTTGCATCCAAATCTACTTTAGTGAGTATGGGTACGTTTGCATAGGGACTTAGATCGCCTCTAGTTGGGTACATGAAGAAGGTCATGTCTGCGAACACGTTGAGGAAGCTTGGTTGGTTGATTAGAATAGCTCGAATCTCATAGGTAGCTATATCGATTGGTTGGAAGGTATCTACAGTGACGCGTAGGTAGTTGTATGGGTACATGACTTGGTCTCGTCCACCCAAAGTGAAACGATGGAAAACGTGAACGACGTTACGATTGAATGGATCTACTTGTACAAAACGAACAATATTTGGTTCGAATGAAGGTAGTGATACTGGATTGGTTAGAGTGGCTAAGTCGTAACGAGTGACTACGTGTAGATGTCCGAAGATAATGTAGTCGTCATTGACTGTATGACTAATCACATCAGTGATGTCTGCGTTAATCACACGAGAGTCTACGAGTGACATTGTAGCGAGGTTGAATCGAATGACCTTGGATGTTGAAGAGTCTACTAGCACGACAGTGTTCCGATTCACTAGACCTGAGGTGATACCTGAAGCGGTAACTGCAGTCGACTGTTGTGATAAATCAGATTGCTTGACTTGAATGATACTTGTACCATCAACTGTTTGATACAGCGCGTATAATGATGTTCCAACAGCAAACAAATCGCTGAAGAATTTGTTAGTTGTATCCAAATTGACTGTTGTATGTGTAGTGAGACCTACGTCGACCTTGACGATGGCTGGTTTGCCATCCTTGGTTGCAATGAAGAATAGGTTCTCGAATGCTGCGTCGATTGCACCTGGGCATAGGAACGACGCATCTTCCATTATGTATTCACCAACGCGTGACAAGTCACTCATTTTAATCTTGATAATCTTTCCATAGTCAGAATTACTTCCTTGGTACAAGTAGGTACCATCTGACACCGCGCAGAATGACAAATCGCCTGGTACGCCACCAATGAATGGTGCAACTACTGCGCTAACGCTGGCAAATACCGACAGGCAAACAGCCGCCACTAACACGATTGTTTTCATACTTGTGTTGATGTGTTTTGTGGTATCAAAATGCTATTTAAAGCGCTAGAACTTGGTCGCAAAATTGTTGCACTTTTTACATATTAGGAAATAAGCTCTTAGGTACGACATCAGTTCCTCGTGATTACGAGCTTTGTTCTGATATTCGCATCATCTGCTGTCGCGTTTGTGTGACGATAGCTATCTAGCTCAGAAACAGCTTGTATGGTTGTGTTTTAACCAAACAACTGCCATGTTAATTTATTCCTCTTTATTTTAGAGAAAATTTGGTGACTATTCCAAATTGTTGATTGAAAAATTACTTGGGTAATAGTCTTCTATTTTGAGCCTCACCTTCAAGTTCTAAATCTTCATATGCAGATGGGACTTCGACTTTTTGTGCTTTTCGCTTTCGATACAAAACTAAACCAATAATAATTATAGCAATGGCTACTACGACTATTACTGCTGTTGCTATAATAGCACTGACTGCTTCGAAACCAATACCTGGAGCCTGTGTTGGTGTAGGTGGTATGTATTGTACAGTATACACAACTGTTGGGTCTACAGAGATAGCAACGTTTGGTGTTACAGCAACCAAACTCCAGTACAACGTATCGGCTTGTATTCTTCTACCCTTCTTTGCCACTAGGTCTGAAACATCCACTGACATCATAACTGCAGTAGAAACAGTAACAGTTTTGCTACCAACCTCTTGTCCTGATTTATCTTTCAACACTACACGCACATCTGCAATGCTTGCAAGCTTTTCAACGTGGAAGCTTACTATGGCCTTGTAAATGTTTGACGGTGGAAATTGTGATACTGTTATGGATGCCGATGCACCAGTGGTAGTGTATAACAATAGCATGCCAGGTACAGGCGATGGAAGCTTAGTATCATCTCCTGATATGAGTGATACACCTGTTGCTGTCTCAACTTGCGTAACTACACCAGAGGGTGTAGGTACAGGAGCAACGGTCGTGGTAGTTGTTGATGGTGCGGCTGTAGTAGGTGTAGGACCACTAGTTGTTGGTGCTGGAGTTGGAACAATAGTAGTGGTTGGTGCGGCTGTTGTTGGAGCAACGGTGGTTGGAGTTGGTGTTGCGGTAGTAGTTGGCTCTTGAGTAGTTGTTGGTGCCAATGTAGTTGTTGGTGCAGGTGTTGTAGTAGGTGCTTCTGTTGTCGGTGCAGCAGTCGTAGTAGGAGGAACAATACGTGATACAGTAATGTTAAAATCAATCATGGGATTTGAGCTTGCACGGAACCATCCAAGAACTCCAATATAGTACACATCGCTGTGCGACTCTGTAATATTATAGACTTCATAGTCTGATTTCCATACATAGTGTGATGAAGTTGGTCTATGAATGGTATCATCACCAATATACACCTTCACTCGATTAGCAGCCACTGCTGTATCGACACGGAAAGTCACTGGACCTTGATAGCTTGGGTCATTTACAGAATACTTGAAGTATGTATACTTGTTGAACTCTACACTACTTGCAACTACTTGAGCTTCAGGTATGAATACACTGCTGTTCGACTTGTGGGCCAAGATAGTGAAATAAGTGTCGGAACCACTAGCACCTGCTCCGAAAACTGCAACGTAGAATCTTCTGTGATCACCAATGTTTGTATCATTCGCATAGATAACCAAAGTGTCACTCTTGTATTCATCCGATTTCCATTGGTAATCGTTCTTTGTTGGTCTATGATTATCCATCGAAATAAAGATATCAGCATCTCCAGACAGTGCTGAAACTGTAAACGCAAATGCGTTTTCTGGATCTCTTAGATCATGATTGTTGATGTCAAAAGTAAAGTACTTGTAGTACGAGTTTGCAACATACTGATAATATGTTTGGCGACCATCTTGTAACGCGACAGCAGTGTAGTTTGTAGTGATACTAAAAGTGTAGTTGCTGTCTTGGTTGCCTTTAACTGAAAAGTAGTACCACTTTGCGTTCCAATCTTCGTTTGGTTTGTGATTTATAACACGATTGTTACCCTCTGGAATACCTTTGCGTTCATATTTTGATTCATCAGGGTTAGGTGCCGTTTTCGATTCGTACAACTCTACTGTTCCACCGCTTGGAGAAACAAGAATTTGATTCTGTTCTCTTGGATTTCCCATATACCATCTATAGTAGGCGTATTTGCCTGCTTTAACGTGACCTGTTGAAGCCATGCTTTCGGTGAGTAAAATGGATTGATACTCAGTAGCGGCAGTAAATTGAAAATGAGCTCTTTTTTGGTACGCTTGTATACCAATGTAGTATTTGCCTGCTTGTGCATACTCGATTTCAATCGCATCATCTCCGACTTGAGCGTGACACCATTGGCAATTACTTGGACCTGGATGACCCGTTGAAATGTCACGAGTAATATAAATGTCTGGATCTGATCCTGTTTTCAGTGCATACAGTGTGAATGTTACTCTGTGTCCTGCATAGTCGCTTGTTACATCAAATTCAAAGTATTTAAATTCATGAGCTTCTGCGACCATTGTCATTGGAATGCCTTCTGCTACGCGTGTGTAATTGTTGTTCATCGTTACGAAAATAGTAAAGATGCGATTGTATGAGTATCCCTTAACTCCAATATAGTATGTACTTCCCTCGCCCTTGTATTTTGGATGGTTTGAGTTGATGGCCACTGTATCGAAGCCAATATCAGTACCTTGCCACATTGATGTTGCCGTAGATACTGGTCGTACGGTAGGATCTGTGGTAATAAAAACGTCCATGTCACCTCCACGTGGAGTAACAGACACCGTGAAATTTTCACTTGCAGGGAGTTTGTACTCATAAAAAACAACTTTTTGTATATCTGCGCGACCCGCTTGCGGTATTGTTTCGATGACTGTTACATTAGTCCTATCGGTCCAAACGTTGAACGTAAATTCTGTTTGTGTGTATGCGTACACTCCAACGTAAAATGTCGTACCCGTGGTTGGCCAACGAGGATCCTGTTTTGCAAGCGAAGTCACTTCGTCAAATGGCGACGTGGAATTTATAATGCAGTGATAACAATCTAGAGAATCTGGCGCTTGTGTAGTTGAGACGAAGATATCAGCGTCGCCTGAGAATGGAGTAGCAGCGAAAACCAATGTCTCTTGTGCTGTTAAGTCTCCTATGGTGTCAAGTGAAACCGTAAATTGTGACCATGCACCTCTGTTAATTGGTCCTACGACTATAGGTACGCCTAATGTTGTGTATGGTGTAGAATCTAGAGCAAGTGCAGTAGCAACGGTGAGTAACACAATCAGGTGCATGCTTAGTTTCTTTCTTGACATGAGACATGATGAAAACGGCTAATAGTCTGAGGCGCCAATTTGCTACCCACCGCTATTAGCTCGTTAGTCCGCATATTGCATCAATGTCATCATTAAATTACAACAACGACTTAGGCTAGCAATACTTTACTGATATGTCTGTAAAATTATGCACAATAGGGATAGCTCTTCCAAGTTTGAATCTTAATTTGGCTAGCATTTCTTGTATCTCAGCTTTATCCTTGAATCTTGATGAAACATTGTTTATAATTGCATCTGAAATCCATCTTTTGCATAGAAACCTTGTAACTTTAAAGCTCACCACCAGCAATACAATCTCTAGCGCCTTTTGTACCATGTGTAGATTGCTCACATTACACAATTGTTCTGCTATATTCTTTATGTAAATACTGCTCATAACATCCACTTCTAACGCAGCTGCTTTACCACTTGATTCCAAAAATTCCAGTATTGCATACAATGTACAAAATGGAATTTGAAATCCTGTTTTCATTCCAGAAACAAGGTCCTGTGCTACATCTCTTAGCAACTTCGTGCTGAGAGACAACATGTTTCTAGAATGTATACATCGATAGTTAGAAATTGTGAGAATTTTCAGTGAAGTATTAAGCATTCGGACTTGTAAAGGCTTGTCACCCTTGTAGTAGTGATTGATGTTATAAACTTGAGAGTAAACGTCAGTCAGGAACTGCGCTCCTACGCTCACACTATGTATTTGATAAAACTTTTCAACGAACTCCAATAGTATTGATGAGTATCTATCACCAGCAAGAACATGACTGCTACAATTATTCACCAAGGCACTTAGTGGCACACTGCTTGGTATCTCTAAGATACCATGTTCTAACCCATACTTTGCTAGCAGCGCCTCACACTTGACATTCTTTTTTGAAATTTTGCGTGCGTACTTGAACGCGAGAGCCTCAACTAGGTTGTACTTGATGATATCGTCATAGATGGGTTGTAGATCGTCATCTCCACTCGTACTACGTTTCAGTTTCAAAACTGTTGTACAGAGTTTTAGTTGTACTACAGCATTCTGCTTGTTTGTCTCTTGTACACGTTCTGATATTGTTTGTATTATCTTTTCTGCTCTAGATGCTACATCGTGTGCAGAGTCACCATTGTATGCGTTGATATAATCTCTTAGCTTGCTCAAAACGCGTCGAAGTACTTGTGCACTATCGTGGTTCGCCAACTCTTCTAATGTGCCAAAATACATGTCTGGTGCAAGTCTATTGCAGCCTGAAAAATAGGACAGAAGCATGCACAACTTTTCTGAGTTTTTCTCGTTCCTAGCAAGATTAGTGAGCGCAACAAGAATGGGGTAGAGTCGATTTTCCGCCTGTTTTGCCAATTCATTGTCTCGTATTTCTGTAAATTCGGTCTCCAGTAACTTGTAGTGTTGAAGGATTATTATTAACGCGCTTTTGTTTGGATTTAGTTCCAGCATTGTTGCTAATAAGTCAGTATAGCATGACCGTTCGAATAAATTGTATTTCGACTGCGACATTAGGAGCGCTACACGTTGTATAATGACCATAACGAGAACCAAATATTTTTCATTTCGTAGGTGCGTTTTGGCGCATTGGCATAACAAATCCAAATAGTTGAGACAATCATCTTGCTTTAGAATTGCATATCCGTTGTTGGTTTCAAATAGAGTGTGAAATCGCTTCGCAGTGTCGTCAATCGATATCTTTTCCAACTTCAACTCGGTCAGAAGATGCGCAATGTCGTCTGCTGTCGTCATACTTGAACAAAATTATTTGCGTTTCTCTTCAAGTTTTTACAGAATCAAAGCAGTTTATTGCGTCCATTTCATGCGATAACATGGTAGAACCTGGGTAGGATCAAAAATGATTACCTCACTGCAACCATCAGGACTAACATGACTATCATAACCTTCAGTTTTAGCACAACCAGTTTGAATATTATCCATCTTGAACGCTTTTCCAACAAGCACCATACACAACAATAAATACGGGTTGCCTCTACTGTATGAAATACTCATACTGGGCCACTCACTAAAGTAGAACCCTTTTCCATACCTTTATGCGTTAGCATTAAAATCAAATGACTTACCAGCCCATATCTGTGGCAGAACCAATCTTTTCGAGTAAGAAACCAGTTTGAACAATC